>Ga0209194_1000022_pt1 | contig 172890 bp, 144 predicted proteins | sample COGITO_mtgs_1004_FD_184787 | JGI IMG/M metagenome (GOLD analysis project Ga0209194, IMG submission 184787) | Pelagic marine microbial communities from North Sea - COGITO_mtgs_100413 (SPAdes) (version 2) | ecosystem: Environmental > Aquatic > Marine > Epipelagic ... | reverse complement strand
ACCTCCATCTACTAGAGCGATTTATTCGCAACTTCGATTTGGACGAGACTTTGATTAAATCTCACCCCAACTATCAGAACCTATGTGACTATGGGATTCTAGTCTCCTAATTCTGTCCGCAGCATTGATATAAGAATGATAACAATTTCTATTGTTTGCAACACCTGATGTCTTCTATTGTGAACAGCTTCTATTGTGAACAGATGGTGAGATTGTGAACAGATGGTGAGATCGCGAACGGCTGACGAACGGCTGACGAGCACCCGACGAGCGGCCATTACTATTGCCAGTTGCCCACCAGCACAAACGGAGCCCAGTAGTAAGGATGACTAAACTCAGAACTGCGTAAAAGCGACAGTTGGGCCTGACGCAGAGCCTCTGCTCTGCCCATTTGTAATTGTCCTATCTGCGCTTGGTCTGCGCTGGGATCTGCGTTGGTCGGAGGCATGCCCTGAGTTAACAGCGTATAAAACTGAGTCATCAGGTCTGCGGTAGAGTCGTCGGCCACCGACCACAGCGTTGCCAGGGTGCTTCTTGCGCCTGATCTGACTGCAATACCTGCCATTCCTAGGGCAGCTCGTTCATCACCGCTGGCTGTTTGGCAGGCGCTTAAGACTAATAGCTCAATGGCGTGGCGGCGATTCCCCTGCTGTCGAAACGTATCATCAAGTTCAGTGACGTTGATGCGATCGTCCCAGGCTAGTAAAAAAGTATCTTGCGCAGTAGAGCTAAACTGACCGTGGGTAGCCAAATGAACAACGGTCGCTGGGGTGGTCTCAACCGCTTTAAAGAAATTGTTTCGAGTAAACGCCTGGTTCAACAAACTGCGGCCTTTAGCCAATTCGCTAATGCTGCTAAGCTCTCGCTCTACAGCGGGAATAGCCGAAAAGCCCCCTCGGGCTTCGCTTAAGCCCATGCTCAAAACGTTCAAAGATTCTGAGTGCAACGGCTGAGAAGCCAGTAGCTGCATTCCTGGGGTGATCGCAATCCGATACTTTTCTATCAGGTACTGACTACCGTCGTGCAGCGCCGCCATTGGCAGACCGCGTAGAACAACATCTGGCACAAACACTAAGGTTTCAATGGCTTGCTGATCAAAGACAGCTTCAAAAGGACGAATAAGCTCATCGTAAAGACTTTGAGCTGGCGAATAGCTGTCGGCGACTTCATAAATTGGATTTAAGCTCAAGTAGAAATCTCTAACCAGGTCGACTTGCTCGGTCTCAGATATTTTGAGGCTGTGGTGCACGAGGGGAAAAGTAGGCAGTGAGACAATCACTTCGAGGCGATCGCTTAGCAAAATAGGATAAATAACGGCCGCATGGGGATCTATCGAGGCGACAGATTGCGCTTCGTAGGTTAAGCAAGCTTCTCTAAAATAGTTTTGCAGTTCAGCGAGCTGCAGCGACTCTATCACCTGCTGCGATTGTTCTAAACGCTGTTGCTTATCGTCTGGCATGCGGGTGTCAACATCTTTTAGCAGCAGCCCGGCTAGCTGCCGATAAACGGGCTCTACCTGTTCACGAAAAGAGAATTGTACCTCTGGGTTCATTGCTACTAAATCTTGTTGGATAGATTCCAATCCATCTACCGCACGGGTGTAGGCGACCACTGCTTGATCTAGATTCTGCGCTGGGTTATTGGCCTGGCTGAGGATGCGTCCTTTCTGCCACTGCCACTTAGCGGCTACATCGACAGACCTAATTTGCTCGGCTAGCTCAAGCGCCTGCTGAGTTACCTGCAAAGCATCAGCCCACTGGCCAGCCTGCTCATAAACCTTGCCTAGTTCTCCCAGAGCGTAAGACTGGGCCTGCTGGTCGGATAGGCTTCGGGCTTTTTGAACGGCGTCGGCCAACAGCGTAGCAACGCTGGCCAAGTCAGGATTCAAAGGACTGATTTGAACCGCGAACTCGCTAGCGATCGCAGCCAAGTTGACCTCGGCATATACCCCCCAACGACTCGCAGGTAAGGCTTCTAGCTGCGTCTGAAGGGTGGAGCGCAAAGCATCCCATTGGGCCCGGTCATTCTGGTCTTCTGCTTTCAGGGTTTCGTTTTGTTTTTGCCAACAGCTCAACTGCAACAGAGCCGCTTCAATCTGGGTTTCAGTGCGATCGCTCTGATCGCGTACCTGACTTGCCAACAAGAGCGCCTGTTTTAGATCATGAGAAGCGGCTAGCGTTTTGGCAAGGCTCAGCCGCAGAGACGCTAAAGTATCAGCATCTGGCAACGCTTCTAACGGCAAAGCCTCAGCGATCGCAAGCGCTTCAGCCAGCGTCAGTTGAGAGCGATTTAAGTCACCAATCGCACGCAGCGTAATTCCCAAACTTTGCAGCGCCCGAGCCTTGGTCCAGCTATCTGGCTCGGCAGAAAGATCTTGCGTCAAAGCCTCTAACGACTGTCTGGCCTGACGATAGTAGCCCAGTACGCGCAGAGCGTGAATTTGATTGAGCTGGTTGTGCACCAGCGCAAAGGCATCTGACTGACTGCGATAAAGCGCTTCGGCCTGCCGCCAAATAGTCAAAGCAGACTCGGTTTGCCCCATTTCTAAGCGCAGATTGCCTTCGGTATTGAGTACTTGAGCGTAGACAAACGGCTCGCTATCTTCGCTAATACGGGCTTTGGCTTGATCTATTGCGGCGATCGCAGCGCTCCACTGTCCTAAAGCCTGCTGGCCAACGGCCAAGTAGTGACAGGCGATCGCCATCTGACGATTGCTTTCAGCGCGCGCTGCCACATTGACGACCGTGCTGGCGTCCGCGCGCGCGTTTTCCTGAGCGTTTTCCTGAGCAATAGCCTGCTGCCAAAGTGCAACAGCTAGCGAAAACTGCCCCGCATCGTAGTGCCGCTTACCTTGGCTAAGCAGCGTCGTCATCGAAACAGCAACTGGCGCAGCCAGTGAATCTGCTAGCCCAGTGCTGTCTACATCTAGACTCTTGGCCTCTACATCTATACTGTCGGGTTCTACTCTATAAGCCTCTACTGGATACACGTCTATTTGGCTAGCCGTCTTAGCGCTACTTGGCGCAGCCAGCCAGCTGACACTCAGCAGTATTGCTAGGCAGTAAGTAATCCCTGACAGGTAGACCCAACGCCAGCGTAGACCCAATAATTTCACTTTGATTTACTTAGCGCCTTCACAATAAGTCCTAAGTCATCACGCCAAGTCCCAACTCAAATCATTCTATTCAAATCACTCTGTTCAACGCTAAGTCCACGTATAAATAAGTCCACGTATAAATAAGGCTACGTATAAGTAAGTCTACGTAGACAAATAAGTATGCATAACCTAACATGCTAATAAAATATGATACATAAAATTTTGACTATTCTTGGTTGACCATCCTTAGAGTTAAGAGAAGGGGTCAGTATGAATCAGTATGAAATTGTGTGATGATATAACAACCACATGGAGTATTCTAGAGGTTTTGCTCTTTCAAGCAACTCATCCGCCTCAACAGCACAGATGTCTCTATCAAAAAAGCCGGACACCATTCCAAATAGCGCGATAGAGTTTGTCCAGAAGTTGCTACAGCCTCAGGGACTATCGAATATCCAAAAAACTATCTTGGACCTGTGCTGGGAAGGGATGACTTACCAGGCCATTTCTGACAAAACTGGCTATGACGATAGCTATGTCCGAGCAGTCGGCGCTCAGCTATGGCAGAGCCTAGCAGAAGCATTAGGGCAAAAGATCACTAAAAATACCTTTAAGGTTGTCTTAAATCAGCGCCTACTGGCTGAAAATGATCTCGCGGCATCGACAAAGCCCTCTTCTGAGGCTGCAATACCCTTGCCTAGAGGGCCAGTATCGCTAAGATCTCCGTTTTACATAGAGAGACTGCCCGTTGAGCCAAACTGTTATAGCAGCTTAGCTCAGCCGGGATCTTTGATTCGAATTAAAGGCCCCAAGCAAATCGGAAAAACCTCTCTAATGGCCAGAATCATTGATTTTGGAAGAGTGCAAAAGTATGCCACAGTAACCCTCAATTTGGAGCTGGCCAGCACTGATATTTTGTCCGACGTGGATCGGTTTTTTCGTTGGCTTTGCGTCATGGTAAGCAAAGTACTTAACTTACCCGCTCAGCTAGATGATTACTGGGAAGATCTGTGCGGCAGCAGCTACAACTGTACAGAATATTTTGAAGGCTATTTGCTATCCGCATTAGAAGATCCTATCGTCCTGGCTTTAGATAATGCAGATATTGTCTTTCACTATCCGGCGGTTGCGGCTGACTTTTTTGGGATGCTGCGAGCCTGGTACGAAAGCGCAAGATACGGCGACGCAGACAGCGACACTTGGCAAAAGCTGCGGCTCGTAGTCGTCTATTCGACCGATGTTTATATTCCGCTACCGTTCCATCAGTCTCCGTTTAATGTGGGTATGTTTGTTGAGCTACCAGAATTCACGGTGGAGCAAGTAGCGACTTTAGTTGAACGCTATCAGCTTGATTGGACGCTTCAAGATGTCGAGGCCTTGATGAGATTGGTGGGGGGGCATCCTTATTTAGTGCAAGTAACGCTTTATCATGCCAAGCAGCTATCGCTAAGCTTGGCAGATATTGAAAGAGATGCGATCGCGCCCAACAGCATTTTCAGCACTCACCTACAGCAGCAGTTCTGGGCCCTACAGCCACACAACTCTCTTCTTTCGGGGTTCCAGCAAATCATATCTGCAACAGAACCTCAGGCAATCGATCCGGTTGCTTTGTTAAAACTAGAAGGACTAGGACTCGTAAAGCTAGACCAAGGCAGGGCTTTACCCGCCTTTGAACTCTATCGTCGCTATTTCGAAAACCTTTTTAGGCAGGCATCGTAGCAGCAGAGAAAAGCGTAGAGAAAAGCACAGGCTAAAGACAGCTAAAAGCTCACTTCATATGCTTACTCCAAAGCGTTAGCCCTTGAATCGATCTGTTAGCAGGCACCGGGCCAAGCAGAGAGATCAGATAGCCCAAAATCACCGATATCGGTGCCACAATCGCAGATCGCCAGATACCTGGAAAGGTAAACCAGCCCACATTAGTGCCTACCGTTAGCAAAACGATGGTGGCAACCGTGCCATAAAAAGCACCATTGGCGTTAATGCGAATAAATAGTACGCCCATCAAAAACAACCCCAGCAGCGGTGCCACAAACATGGTTGTAAACTCAATCAAAAACTGCAGCAAGTCTACTTCTGTCGTAGCCACGTAAAAAGCAGCGGCAATTCCCAACAGGCCCCAAACCACAATTAAGCCCTGCGCTACTCGCAGCGAGCGAGACTCACTGGGTGGCGCGGTAGAATATCGATTGTAAAAGTCAACTGTCATGCAGGTTGCCAAAGCGTGCAGTGCAGAGTCAATTGAAGACATTGCTGCGGCAAAAATAGCAGCGACTAGCAGCCCCGAAGCCCCAGCGGGCACATCATTTACAATGAAATGAGACAAGATTGCATCGCCTGCAATATCGGCGGGTAAGCCTGGATTAAGGGTATAAAAGCTAAACAATAGCGCCCCCAAAATCAGCGTCGCCGCGACCCCAATTAGGCCCGAAAACCAGCCTAGAAAAATAGCCTTACGGCCATCTGCCTCACTTGCACAAGACACGTAGCGCTGCACCGACTGTTGATTGGTCCCGGCCACGGCAAAGGCCAAGACGCCATAGGCAAACACCGCCGTAGGAAAAGAGTAAATTGAGGCCGGATCCCACTCGGTGTTAATTACGGTAAACTTGCCCGCTGCGGCGGCGGTGCTCCACAGTTCACCCAGGCCACCCGGTACGCCAGTAGCCGCTGCCCAGATACCGGCAGCTAGCCCTACAAAAATCATGCCAAACTGAAGCACGTCTGTCCAAACAACGGCGGCAATGCCCCCGGCTACGGTGTAAGCAATCGAGACTATGCCAACTAAGAAAATAGCAACCGGTAGCGGCATTCCAGCAACGGTTGAAACTGCTAGCGAGGCGGCGTAGAGCAAGCCACCTAGTCGGGCAATCACAAACAGCAAAAAGCAAAGTGAGCCGAGCGATCGCGTCTTTGAATCGAACCGTTTCTCTAGATACTCATAGGCCGTCGTCAGGTTCAATCCGACAAAAAAGGGCAAAAACACCACAATCACCAGCCCAAACCCAATCAAGTCACCAATTTGAGTTTGCAGATAAAGCAAGCCGTTGCTGTAGCCCTGACCCGGCCCACCTAGCAGTGAGGCCGCCGAGAAAGAGGTCGCAATCAGTGACAGGCCAATGGCCCACCACGGCAGCTGCCGCGACCCTCGAAAGTATTCATCGGTCGTATTTTGCTTGCGGCTAGCCACCGCACCAATGGCAATCAACAGGACGCCGTACACCGCAACAATGACCCAATCAATGGCACTCATAAGACGCCTGTCCTCGCTAATTCCTATTTACGCTGCCGACATCATGCCACAGCGCGCGAAAGTCACCGAAAAACTCATGGCAAACCTTTGCCAAGCAGAACGCGTAGATCAATTGCTATAGAATTAGCGGGTTTCTTGCCCGTTAGATCGCTTCTTGCCCGTTAGAGCGCTCCATAGCTAGATCGCTCTACTAGATCACCCCATAGCTAGATCACCCCATAGCTAGATCACCCCATAGCTAGATCACCCCACAGCCAAATGACCCCAGAACTGACCATTATCCTCACAATTTTGATCGCCTCGTTTGTTCGAGGGGCCTCTGGCTTTGGCGCGGCGCTAATTGCCATGCCCATTCTCTCTAGCCTTACCAGCGTGGCCGAAGCCGCGCCGCTAGTCGCGCTGATTGGGCTCACTAACGATACGCTGCTATGCCTTTACTACCGGCGCTCTTTTGACTGGGCCATTGTGGCTCAGCTATTAGTAGGCTCAGTATTAGGAATTCCTTTTGGGTTTCTGCTGCTGAAGGTAGCGCCAGCCAATGTGATGCTCTCAGCGCTGGGGTTGGCGATCGCAGCCTACTCGCTCTACGCGCTGCTGTCGCCAGCGATGCCAGTCTTACAGTCTCAGCGGTGGCTGTATGGCACCGGGTTTATCTCTGGTCTGCTCAATGGCAGCTACAACTTGCCAGGGCCCCCGGTTATTCTGTACGGCAACAGCCAAAAGTGGAGCCAGGAAACCTTCAAAAGCAATCTCAGCAGCTTTTTTTGGTGCAACGCTGTGCTAGTTGTGCTGGGTCACAGCCTACAGCAAAGAATCTCTGAGGTTACCTTGCATCACTATGCGATCGCTCTGCCCAGCTTACTTATTGGCACCAGCACTGGTATTGCCCTCTCTCGGTACTTCAATCCAAAAATCTTTCAAAGAATTGTTCTTGCTATCCTGCTGGTTCTGGGCATTCAGCTCTTTAGACTCGGCTTACGTTCATAACCCAGCCCTCTAAAGGTCATTTATAAACAGTTTAATAATTGGTCAAACCTACTGGTATAGGGCAATTACAAGGCATTAATCTTAGCTGAGAGAGCATTACGATAGCTGAAGTAGCTGTACCCGGTTGTCTCTAGAGGTTGAATGATGGTGATAGACATCATTTAATCAGACGCGGCTAGGCAGGATGATGGGAGAAGTATTTGAGCGATTTATCAGCGAGAGCCCTCTGACGGTGATGCTGCGAGTTTTGTTAGAGCAAAGTCTGCCAGCCTCAGAGGTCGATCAACTATTTGAGGATTATGCGCAGCGGCAATATCATCGCGAGTTGCTGTTTTCGACCATCGTGAATCTGATGAGCCTAGTGGTGTGTGGCATCAGCGCCTCGGTGAATGCGGCCTATCAGTCGAAAACAAAAGGCATCGGCGTCTCTATTCAATCGGTGTACAACAAGCTAAATGGCCTAGAACCGCCGATTGTAGAAGCGCTAGTCCGCCACAGCGTGAGCAAAGCGAAGCCGCTCATTGATGAACTAGATGGTCGTTTGCCTGCACTATTACCAGACTATCAGGTCAAAATATTGGACGGCAATCACTTGGCTGCGACGGAACATCGGCTGGAAGTGCTTCGCGACATCGGGAGTGGGCCGCTACCCGGTCAAGCCTTAGTGATTTTAGATCCGACCTTGATGCTGGCCACAGACGTGTTTACTTGTGAGGACGGCCATGCCCAAGAGCGCTCGCTTTTGGGCAGAGTCTTGGCGACGGTTAACTCAAACGACCTTTGGATAGCTGACCGTAATTTCTGTACACTGGGCTTTCTGTTTAGCATCCGTGCCAGAGGGGGCAGCTTCGTCATTCGTCAGCATGGCAACTTACCCTGGCAACCCCTTAGTGAGCTGGTTTCACAGGGAAGCAACGAAACGGGCAGCGTGTGGGAGCAGTCGGTTCAACTGACGTTGAATCAGACGTTGACGCTGACGCTACACCGGGTGGTGATTCAACTCAAACAGCCGACCCGAGATGGGGTTCTAGAAATTGCGATATTGACGAACTTACCAGAGCAGGATGCCGCTGCGCTCAAAATTGCCTCACTTTATCAAAAGCGGTGGCGTATAGAACGTTTGTTTCAAGTGCTTGACCAGTGCTTTCGTGGTGAGATTAACACCCTGGCTTATCCTAGAGCGGCGTTGTTTGGCTTTTGCATGGCGCTGATTTGCTATAACTTGCTGGCTGTACTCAAAGCCGCTATGCGAACGGTGCATGGCGCTGACAAGATTGAGGCAGGCATTTCACATTATTATCTAGCCGATGAAATCCGTCGCGTTCACGATGGCATGATGATTGCCATTCCCGTGAATCAGTGGCAACCGCTCGCTCAACTTGATTTGCCAGACACAGCACAATTTCTTAGACAATTAGCCGCTCGCATGGAACTCTCTAAGTTTCGCTCCCATCCGAGAGGTGAAAAGAAGAAAAAGGCAAAGCCTAAATATGACAAGCAAAGGCCACATGTCTCTACTGCTCGCTTACTTGCTGAAGCTAAAGCCAACAAAAAAGCACCTTGAAAGGGCTGGTTCATAACCCTGCTTTGGAAATGCCTGCTTTAAGAAACCCTGCTTTGAGAGACCCTGCTTTGAGAGACCCTGCTTTGAGAGACCCTGATCTGAAGGCTTTCTCTAATGCTTTCTCTAAGACTTTCTAAGGCTTGCCTACCCGTCCGGAGGCTTCTTCACAGACTATTTATTTACAATTCACGCGAAACTTGCCGTAGGGTGCTAGGCCCCACATCACAGATAGGCGCATCGCAGGTTAGTTTGGTTTGCAAAGCGAATCAGGGCCTGCATCACCACTTACATCAGTAGAGGTGAGGCAATGAGAAAATTTACAAGAGATATTAATCACGAACTGCGTCAGCTATTGCAAGAAACGCTAATCGCAGCCGAAGAAAAGCCAGCCGAAGACCGTCGGTGGTTTGTTAGAGAGAGTCTTAAATATATTCAAGTTTATTGCAAAAAAGCAGGCAAAACTTTTGTCTTTTGTGAGCTAGCGATTACCTGCGATCAGTACGATCTTGGCGGGCGATCGCATCAGAGCGCTACGCTCTTTCGTAGCCCCAACGAGGATGCGTCAGTAGCAATTTGCGTGACGCAAGCAGGTTCTTTGCTGCACCGCAACGACAGCCAGTGGCGCATATATTCTAGTGCTGGCGATGTGGCCCCCGTAGAAAAGAGCGTCTTCGCGGCAGTCTGAGGCTGCTAGAAGCTGTAGAGATACCGTCAGATCTCCACAGCTTCTAGCCAAAAGAAATTTCTAGGAGAAAAAGAAATTTCTAGGAGAAGCGGATCACTTTCTTAAAGAACTCGACTTTGCTGGCGTAAGGAGGGTAGCGCCAGTCGATATCTAGCCAGAAGGGCTTTTTGAGCACGCTTTTTCGATGAGAAAAGGTATCGAAGCTAGTTTTACCGTGGTAGGCTCCTATGCCGCTATTGCCAACGCCGCCGAAGGGCATACCCCAGATGGCCAAATGCAGCACTACGTCGTTAACACAGACACCGCCAGATGAGGTGGCACCCAGCACTTGGTTTTGTACAGATTTATCTTGGGTAAAAAGGTAAAGGGCAAGGGGCTTGGGTCTGCTGTTGATGCGGGCGATCGCATCTTCGATCCGCTCATAGCTCAGCACAGGCAGCACCGGGCCAAAAATCTCTTCCGCCATAATGGGCGCATCCCAGCTCACATTTTCTAGCACCGTCGGGGCGATATAGCGGGTCTCTCTATCCTGCGCGCCGCCAATAACAACGTCTTCTCCAGCTAGCAAACCCGCCACCCGATCAAACTGGCGATCGCTCACCAGCCGAGACAAATCAGGGCTTTGGGCCGGATCGTCGCCATAGGCTTCTTGAATAACCCGCTTTAGCGCCTCAACAAACGCCGGTCTGATCTCTTCTTTCACGAGCAGGTAATCGGGCGCAACGCAGGTTTGCCCCGCATTGAGAAACTTTCCCCACACAATTCGCTTTGCGGCCACATCCAGCTTAATATCCGAATCGACAATGCAAGGGCTTTTCCCCCCTAGCTCTAGCGTTACTGGCGTCAGGTGTTTGGCAGCAGCTTCCATCACAATTTGGCCAATGCGAGTACCCCCCGTAAAAAAGATATGGTCAAACTTTTCGGCCAGCAGGGCCTGAGCCACCTCAACGCCGCCTTCTTGTACCGCCACATAGTCAGGCGAGAAAGTGGCGTCTACTAGCTCGGCCACAACTTTGGAGGTGGCCGGGGCAATTTCTGACGGCTTGATAATGGCACAGTTTCCAGCTGCGATCGCTCCAATCAAAGGCGAAATCACGAGCTGAAACGGATAGTTCCACGGCCCAATAATCAGCACATTGCCCAGTGGCTCAGGCTGTACCCACGCCGAACCCGGCAGCTGAGCCAACGGCAGCCCTACCTTTTGCGGCTTCATCCAGCCCTTCAGATGCTTAATCACATAGCTCAGCTCTGCTAGCACCCCAATCTCAAAATAGCCCTCAAACTCAGGCCGCCCCAAATCATCTTTCGCCGCCTGAACAATAGCCTCTTGGCGCTCCAAAACAGCCGCCTTCAGCCGCTTTAGCTGAGTTAAGCGGTAGTCATAAGACTTGGTTTCGCCCGTGGCAAAGAAGACTCGCTGAGCCTGGAGCGTATCGGCCACTGAAGCAGAGCGTGTTGGGGTAGAGAGCGCTGTCATAGGATAAAAATAAAAAGCTTTTCCCAATCTTAGCGAATCTTGATTTTGGCGAAGCGCAAGATAGTCGCAAACATCCGTAGCCCTGCCGGTGCGACTTCGCCCTTCAAAGGGATCTCCAATTTATCTCCTCAATTTATCCCCTAAGACACAGAAGGTTCGCTATCCCTGAGCGCTATGACTACTAAAGGCTTTATGATCAAGGCTTTGCGATCGCAGAATGATTGCCCGTAATTACCCAGGAACCTTAAAATGGCTGCCAATCAACCGCTCACCGGAATTGACCTAATTGACTGTGCAAAGGCAAATGCCTCGCAGGGCCTTGCTGTCGCGACAAATCTTTGTGGTTATGGTGATGACGTTAGCAGCTTTCAGCAGGCCCTAAAGCAAGCTGGCAAAGACATGGGCGTCACATTAGATGAGCTAGAAGATCTCATCACCGATCAGGCCGTCGCCAAGCGGAGCAATGGGATAGAAGTTGCGCCCGATTCGCTAGAAAATCTGTAGGCTGGCTTTTTTTGCTGCTGGTCTTTCTTACAGCAGGCTTACAGCAGGTGCCAGTTGCCCATACCCTAGCTATTACCCATACCGGGGATAAAACTGCTGCTGATGCGTTTAATTACCCGGTTGGCAATATCCGCATAGCTAATTTCACCTGCCAAAATCTGCCCTAGCCGCTTGGTTGCTGTCGGTCGCTTAATTCCAACCCGATACCCAATTTTTGGCACTCTAAAATATACGCTTGCAATTCGCTGAGCCCACTGCATGTCAGCGCCCCAGTTGTCATGAATAGTTTGCGTGTAGCCCGCCAAAGCCGCCGCTGCCTCAGAACTGGCTGCCTCAAAACCGGCTGCCTCAAAACTGAGCGCCCGATCAATCGCCTTGGCTGCTTCCATGCCGCTATACATCGCCGGACGAATACCTTCTGCCGTTAGCGGATCAACGATTGCTGCTGCCTCACCGACCAGAAGCGCCCGGTCGCGGTGCAGCGAGTGGTTGCCGTCCCAAAGCTTTAGTGGATGAGCGTAAAAAGTGCCTTGCGCTGCGCTCACGCCAAAAGCAGGCGCATAGTCTTGCAAAAGCTTCTCCGGGGCTTTTACCGACTTACCGATAAAGCTACTCACCCCAAACGAATAGCCCTGCTGCTTAGGAAAGCTCCAAAGACAGCCATTCTTCACCAGGCCAAACTCAAAGTTAAAAGCGCCCGCTTCTACGGGCGTAGCAGTGTGCACCTCCAGCGTCCCAGCCTCGCGAATCTGATGCGGCGCAAACCCCAGCCAGTTAGCCATTGGGCCCTTAGCGCCATCAGCCCCAATCACGTACCGACCGCTTAGCTGACGGCCATCGGCCACGCTCACTTGCCAGTGGTCACCTTGCAGCGCAATGCCGGTCACAGCCGTTTCAGCTTGCAGCTGCGCCCCTACTGCCTGTGCCTGCTCCACCAAAAACTGGTCAAACACCTCTCGGCGCACGCTCCAAATCGACTCAGTCTCTAGCTCTCCATCAACTGCGTCTTCTAGTTTCCAGGTGTAGCGCACCCGGCTGACCTTGCTATCAACCGCAGGTGAAAAATCAAAATCAAACCAGTTTGCAACGCTAGGGGAAACGGCCCCAGTGCAGGCTTTATAGCGAGGCAGGGCTGATTTTTCTAACAGCAGAACAGAGCGGCCCGCCTTTGCGAGATGATAGGCAGCAGCGCTGCCGCCAGGCCCCGCGCCTACGATGATGCAATCGTACATATAGTTGGCTTATACAGTTTTGGCTATATAGCTTTGGCTTTTTTTAAGCCTATACCGTCTGAATCGCTTTTTCTTTATCAGCTAGCGCTTCGTCAATCTGAATCGTGTACTTATCAGTGAGCTTTTGCACTTCGTCTTGCATATCGCGAGACTCATCTTCAGAGATATCGCCGTCTTTTTCCTGTGCTTTGGCCAAATCAATCCCATCACGGCGCACGTTGCGCACAGAGACTCGGCCTTCTTCTGCGTACTTTCCGGCCATCTTGGCAAATTCCTGACGGCGCTCGGTGGTCAGCGGCGGAATATTGAGCCGAATCAGGGTGCCGTCAGTATTGGGAACCAAGCCCACATCAGACATAGAAATGGCTTTTGAAATCGCCTGCACAGAACTCGGATCGAATGCCTGAATCATCAGGGTGCTGGCATCGGGTGTAGAGATGTTGGCCAGAGACTTCAGACTGGTGGGGCTACCGTAGTAGTCCACCATAATTCTATCGAGTAGTGAGGCGCTAGCGCGACCAGTGCGAATGGTATTGAAGGCGCGTTTAGTCGATTCTACGGCCTTTTGCATGGCCGCTTCTACTTCACTTAGATCAGCTAACTTCACAAGACTCTCCCACAATTGTTCCAATAGGTTCACCCATCATGGCGCGGTTGATATTGCCTCTCACTGAGAGGTTAAACACCATGATTGGAATGTTGTTATCTTTACACAGCGCAATGGCGGTGCCATCCATCACCTTAAGATCTTTTGTCAAAACGTGGCTATAGGTCAGCGATTTGTAGCGTCTAGCATCGGGATTGGTGGCAGGGTCGCTATCGTAAACACCGTCTACCTTAGTGGCTTTGAACAGCACTTCAGCGCTGATTTCGGCGGCTCGCAGGGCAGCGGTGGTATCGGTGGTAAAGAAAGGGTTGCCCGATCCACCCCCAAAGATGACGACTCGTTTTTTTTCTAGGTGACGGATGGCGCGGCGGCGAATATAGGGTTCGGCTAGCTCTTGCATAGAGATGGCAGTTTGGACGCGAGTAGGCACGTCAATGCGCTCTAGCGCGTCTTGCAAGGTCATGGCGTTCATGATGGTGGCAATCATACCGATGTAGTCGGCAGTCGCCCGGTCCATGCCCGCCGAAGCGCCTTTGACCCCCCTGAAAATGTTGCCCCCCCCAACGACGATGGCAAGCTGAATGCCTTGTTCGACGACGGTGGCAATTTCTTGGGCGATCGCATCTACCACTGCTGGGTCAATGCCATAGGCCATAGAGCCCATTAGGGCTTCGCCGCTTAGTTTTAACAGTACTCGCTGATAGGGTTTACCCATGCGTGCTCTATAGTAATTGAGTCATTAATTTCTACATCAAGATAGCAGCCAAATCGTTTGGGCGATACCCCACGATGGATGCGGATATTATTTCTTGATATGTCGCCTGTGCCTTCCTTATTGTTTCAATGTGCGCTTGTAATAGGCTGGCTAGCCGGGGTCGGCGGGGCTTCAGAGGTCGCACGGCGGCTGGGCTATGGGCCAGAAATCACTCGAAAAATTGTTCACATTGGCGCTGGGCAAGTGATTTTGATCGCCTGGTGGCTGGCGGTGCCTGCGTGGCTAGGCATTGCGGCTTCGGTCGTTTTTAGCGGGGTGGCGCTGCTGTCTTATCGGCTGCCGCTACTGCCAGGGATCAACGGAATAGGGCGACAGAGCTGGGGAACCTTTTTCTATGCGGTGAGCATTGGGCTACTAATCGGCTGCTTTTGGCCGCTGCATTTACCGCAGTACGCGGTCATCGGAATTTTGACCATGACCTGGGGCGATGGACTAGCGGCCCTGATCGGGCAAAGATTGGGTCAGCATCCTTACCAGGTATGGGGAGAAAAGAAAAGCTGGGAGGGCAGCCTAACGATGCTGTTAGTGAGCTACTGCGTCTGCGCAGCCGTCTTGATAACCGTGCAGGGGCCCATTATGGCGACTTGGCTCGTCGCGGCTGTAGCGGCTGCGATCGCCACAGCATTAGAGTCAGTCTCTAAATACGGCATCGATAATTTGAGCGTGCCCTTAGGGACCGCAGCCGTTTGCTTTTGGTTAAATCAATCTCTTTAAATATCAAAAAGGGCCTGTCTCAAAAAGAACCTGTCTCAAAGAGCCTAAGAGCCTAAGAGAGCACCTGCATCTAAAAGAATGAGTCTCTAGAGGGCCGCATCGCCCGTCTCACCAGTCCGAATACGAACTGCACCCTCAACCGACGAAACAAAGATTTTACCGTCGCCAATCGTACCAGTTGCCGCCGACGTGGCGATGGTTTCAAGAATCGCGTTGAGCTGCTCATCAGCAACAACCAGCACAAGTCGTTTCTTGGTCAAAAACTCTACTGTGTAAGAAATCCCCCGGTAGGTGCTGGTCTGCCCTTTCTGACGGCCAAATCCTCGCACGTCTTCTAGGGTCATCCCAGTAGCACCAATTTCTACCAGGGCGTTTTTCACATCCTGTAGCTTTTCAGGGCGAACAATAGCTTCAACTCTTTTCATTCCGACGGTCCTAGAAAGTCCAATTTCTGTCTGTCAACGCAATCTAAATCACACCGGATACGTTTAGGCACCTATCTAAACAACCGGTCTAAATAGAAAGTCTAAACATAGCGGACATTAGCAGCTACACAGAACCAATTAATTGTTACAGCTTGACTGTATCTAAAACAACCGTTGACCACCTGATTAGCAAAAATTTTTGATAGAAAGCGAGCCTGCGCCGATGGGCACAAGAGGCCAATAAGAGGCTAAAAAAGCAGCCAATAGAAAGCCAGTAGACAGCCCACCCAAAAGGCTAAAAAAAGTCGAAGGCTTTGCTACACAACGATTTCAAAGAATATCAAGACTGGGTATTAAAGCTAGCGCATCAAGACAAGGTGGCCAGATCAAACCAAACTAACAGGTCAGGTCAGCCGATATAGATCAAACGCGTTTAGATTTAAACTGGGTCCGAATTCGCTGACAGTGGCGATTGAGCTGCCGTAAAAGCGATCGCGCGCTAGTAATATCGCCACCGCGAGCAGCCTGCTCTAGCTGAAGGGCAACCGCGGCCAGCGCGCTCGCACCCACGTTGGCGCTCGCACCCCGCAAAGAGTGGGCAACTTCTTCAACAACTTGAATGCTTTTAGAAGCGATCGCACTCTCTAGCTTCTGCAAGCTGTCCTGTGCATCCTGCAAAAAAATGTCGAGTAGTTCAGATTCAAACTCGCTATCTTCACCAGCTAGCTGTCTAAGCTGCTGCCAGTCGAAATCACAGAGCGAAGAAGAATGCATTGACACAGATCAAGAGCCCCTAAATTAAAGACGTAAGTTACTGAATTGATACGTTACTTACTGAATTGATACGTTACTTGGTACACGGTAGCTGGAGCACAGAGCGCTGGGGCAAGGGCGCTTGAGCTTTGTAACATCTTCACAGGTATTTAAAAGCTAAATTAGTATTTTACGTAACGCTAGACTTTTAGTGATTGTATACAGACTTTTGGTGATTGTATACAATTGAGCGCTATCTCAACAATCATAATTCAAAGGATCAGCAGTGGCTTAAAGAAAGCAGTTCAAAGAATCGAGCCTATTGCTGTTGCGCAGCTTTTTCCATTGCACAACGTCTATGCAAATCCAAGCAAAGTTTCAACAAGCGGTTTTAGCAAGCGGCGCACTTAAGAATCGAGTATTGAATAACTTGACCGTTTTGGCCAGACACCCTTCGACTCCGCTCAGGGTTCGGTACTCGGCATTTCCGTTCGGTACTCGGCATCTCCGTTCGGTACTCGGCATTTCCGTTCGGTACTCGGCATCTCCGTTCGGTACTCGGCATCTCCGTTCGGTACTCGGCATTTCCGTTCGGTACTCGGCATCTCCGTTCGGTACTCGGCATTTCCGTTCGGTACTCGGCATTTCCGATGGCTGAGCGGAGTCGAAGCCAAAACCAACCGATCCGCAAAAGTAGATTTTATTGAATCCTTGATCCTCAGCATGAATTGGTGTCAATGAATCGGTGTCATTTGACAGGCATTCAGATCAGGCATTCAGATCAGGCATTCAGATCAGGCATTCAGATCAGGCATTCAGATCAGGCATTCAGATCAGGCATTCAGATCAGACATTCAGCTATGCGGCTTTCAGCCAAGTGACATTCAGCTAGGCGGCTGGCCATCGTCTAAGCCCCAGGCAAAAACCGACAGCAGCAACACCCATAGCATCCACTGCGGCCAGTGAATCCAGCCCCACAGTACACCGGGAAAGGTATCCATCGCGTTAGATAGCAGCCAAGCAACACAAACGGTGAGCAAAAGAGCAATGAGATTCATGACGGCACTAAACGACTAGGAACATGACTAGCTGAACAGCTAACTAGCTCAATGGCTAAATGGCTACAAGGCATTGGCTGAAACCAATAACTAGTGTGTGCTTGTGTAAATTGTTCTGTCAATTGGTTCAATATTTTATAGCGGTGACTAAAAATAACATTGAAGGAAATCTTAAGTCGCTTTCACTAGTCGCGACCGCAGCCAATAGTGAGAGCAAGCACTTTTGTTTAAGGCTTTAAGCTCCCTTTATCAAAAACTCCCTTTACTAATGCCACTAATGCCGCGTTACAAACAGAAAACGATTTCTAGAGAAGAAGAAACACAAGAGCGCATCCTCAAAGCGGCGCAAAAGCTGTTTGCAAGACGCGGCTATGGCGGGACAACGACGCGTGATTTGGCACAGACTGCGGGTGTAGCCGAAGGGACGCTGTTTCGCCATTTTGAGAATAAAAAGGCCATTTTGGTAGAAGTGGCAACACGCGGCTGGACGGAAATACTAACAGATCTGCTGACTGAGCTTAGCGAGATGGGGAGCTACAAGGCAGTGGCGCAGGTGATGCGAAAGCGGATGCTGAGCCTGAATGCCAATACCGATATGCTGCGCGTATGCTTTATGGAAGCGCAGTTTCACCCTGAATTGCGCGATCGCATCCAATCAGACGTGATTGACAAAATGACCGACGTTGCCGAGGCCTTCTTTCAAACGGCGATGGATCGAGGCATCTATCGCCAAATGAACCCTAAAGTGGTCGCACGCATTTTCCTGGGCATGTTTACCGTCTCTGGGTTCAGCCAATCCACCATGTCCGAAACAGGCAGTTCCCCTGACGACATGAAAGCAATGGCCGAAACCCTCGCCGACATTTTTCTAAACGGCGTTCTAAGCGAATCTGAACACGCCTAAAGCATCGCCAAAATCACCCTTCACGATAGCGATCCTAACCGCCGTGCATCATTAGCTGCCGTTTAGCGCGCTGCGTAAACCACCGCGTAAATCGCACAGATGTCGATACAATATAGGGCCCTGTGCGTTAGGAGCGTGCTAAGAGCGAAACACACGTTCTATGATGCGCTTTAGCGCACAATTTCCCTATCGTTTTCCTCTTCCCTACCGTTTTCCTCTTCCCTACCGTTTTCCTCTTCCCTATCGTTTTCCTCTTCCCTATCGTTTTCCTCTTCCCTACCGTTTTCCTCTATCGTTTTCTTGAGCAATGGCTTCAAATCAGTCCGCTAACGCTTCCCATTCCAACGACAGCAGTGATTCTGGCCTAGAAGCCATCCGCGCCGCCCGCCTGCAAAAGGTAGAAGACTTAAAACAAGCGGGCCAAAACCCCTACGCCTATCACTGGACACTAACCCACTCACTTGCCGACTTGCAGGCAAAGTTTGCAGATTTGGCAGCAGGCGCAGAGTCAGATTTTGAAGTGTCAATTGCCGGGCGCATTATGGCGCGGCGGGTGTTTGGCAAGCTGGCCTTTTTCACTGTGCAAGACGAAACTGGCACGATTCAGCTTTATTTAGAAAAGAAGACCATTCAGGCAGAAATGGGAGAAGCCGATGAGCAGGCTTTTAACCACTTAAAGCAGCTTACAGACGTCGGCGATATTATCGGGGCGAAAGGGACCATTAAGCGCACTGACAAAGGCGAGCTGTCGGTAAAAGTAGCGCAGTATGCCATGCTGACCAAGTCACTCTTGCCGCTACCTGACAAGTTTCACGGCCTGACCGATGTGGCCAAGCGCTACCGTCAGCGCTATGTCGATCTCATCGTTAATCCAGAAGTGCGCGATACGTTTCGCAAGCGCGCTCAAATCACCGCTGCAATTCGTCGTTATTTAGACAAACTGGGCTATATCGAAGTTGAAACGCCAGTGTTGCAATCAGAACCAGGCGGCGCAGAAGCAAGGCCGTTTGTCACCTATCACAACACGATGGATATGGAGCTGTATTTGCGAATTGCAACAGAACTGCATCTAAAGCGCATGGTCGTTGGTGGCTTTGAAAAAGTATTTGAGCTAGGGCGAGTGTTTCGCAACGAGGGCATTTCGACGCGGCATAATCCAGAATTTACCACCATTGAAATGTACCAGGCCTACGGTGACTATCAAGACATGATGGCGCTGACAGAAGAGATGATAGAACAGATCGCTGAAGACGTGACGGGCAGCGCTATCGTCACCTATCAGGGTGAGGAAATCAGCTTTAAAAAGCCCTGGAAGCGCCTGACGATGCATGAAGCGGTCAAAGAGAAAACCGGGGTTGACTTTACTGCGTTCGATAATTCGACGGCCGATGATTCAACGGCTGATGGTTCAACGGCTGCTGATTCGTCAGCTGATAATTTGGCAGCGGCAAAGCAGGCGGCGAAGGCAGCGGGCGTTGTTAACTTAGATGACTGCGAGAGTGTTGGCCATGTGCTGAATGAAGCCTTTGAACAAAAAGTAGAAGAGACGTTGGTACAGCCAACTTTTATTACTGACTATCCGGTAGAGATTTCGCCGCTGTCTAAGCCGCACCGAAGTAAGCCTGGGCTCGTAGAACGTTTTGAGTTATTCATTGTAGGTCGAGAGACGGCCAATGCGTTTTCTGAGCTAACCGATCCAATCGATCAAAGAGCGCGGTTGGAAGTGCAGGCAGCGAAAAAAGAGGCTGGCGATTTGGAGGCGGCTAGCCTAGATGAGGATTTTATTACAGCACTAGAGTACGGCATGCCACCCACAGTAGGCATGGGAATTGGCATTGATCGCTTGGTCATGGTGCTGACAGACTCGCCGAGTATCCGCGATGTCATTGCCTTCCCGTTACTAAGAGCAGAAGCAGTCGCAGACGTTAAAAGCGGCCCAGGCTAGCCGCTGATCTGGTGGCACTGGTTTACTGGCAGCTATCTACTGAGACTGTGGAATTTGAATTACAAACTCGGTGCCTTAACCGGCTTGCGAGGTGCAGTTGAGTTTTCTTTTATGGTGCTGGGTAATGATTTGATAGCTGATAGACATGCCTAGACCCGTACCTTTAGCAGCGGGTTTGGTCGTGAAAAAAGGATCGAAAATGCGATCGCGAATTGCCTATAGAATGCCAGGTCCGTTATCAGCGATCGCAACTTCAATCCACGGCTCATCGGTGGCCATTTTCACTGCCCGCGTGCGAATAGTCACCTGATTGGGGTCGGCTTTGAGGGCTTCATAGCAACGGCCTTTATTGGTTTCCTCCATCGCGTCCAACGCGTTGGCCAAAATAGTCATAAAGACCTGATTGAGCTAGCTAGGATAGCACTCTACTAGCGGCAGCTCGCCGTAGTCTCGAATCACCTCTACCTTTGGCCGCTTAGGCACAGCCTTCAAACGGTGCTGCAATATCAGCAGCGTGCTGTCTAACCCCTCATGCACATCAACAGATTTACAAGTTGCCTCATCTTTACGCGAAAAGTTACGCAAAGAGAGCACTATTTCTCGAAAGCGTATAGCACCATTATCCCAATCACCGCCAGCGGCAAAAACAGTCCGACGCTAGCTGTAGCCAGTTCCAAGCCCATCCCCCAACGATTAGAACAAACAGCTCCAGCCCAGCCATCGCCAGCGCTAGCCACGACAAGCCTCTATTAATCTGAAAACCACTGCTAATCTGAAAACCACTGCTAATCTGAAAACCACTGCTAATCTGAAAACCATTGCTAATCTGAAAACCACTGCACTCCCTTTGAAACCACAGCCCTGCAAACCACAGCCCTTCATGCAGCACAATAAAAGCAGTCAGCCACCCCACCTCAGTAACCATCACCATTTGGTTCACATTACCCCACGCCAAACCACTCAGGCTCAGCAGCAGCATCAAACCCAATCCCGGCGTAAAGCCCCCCTGCGCAGAGACCTGGGCAAACAGCGGTGGAATCTGTTCATCTTTAGCCAGCTGATACAACACTCTTGGCACAATTGATACAGTCGTGGCAAAAGACAGCAAACTGCTCGAAACAATCAGAAAAGTAACCAGCAGCGATGTTGCCCCGCCCCAGTAGGGTTCGGCAGCTGCTCGTAAAGTCAAGAAGGCATCTTGAGAATCTGTTGCGCTGCTAGGCAGGTGCAATAACAGCCAAGAACCAACAACATAGACAACTAGAATCAACCCGGCGACTGCCAGCAAGCTTTGCAGCGTCTTTTGCGGCTGCTTGCTATCAGCGACAAACGCCGAGGCCGTCTCGCAGGCATAAAACGCATAGGCTCCGTTTAGATACCATTTGGCCCAACTTTGCACAGAAAACTCAACTGGGGTTGAGGCCACTGCCGTCCAATCTTGAACAGGATTGACGCCAAAGAGCCAGAACCTACCTTGCAGGCAAAACAGCAGCAGCAGCTCCACCGCAGGAAGTAGAAAAACTAAATGCAGCGCGCTCAACGCTCGGCTGCCACTAAAGGCCATGGCAAATGCCAGCAGCATAAATCCTACCTTTAGACCCAGAGCAGGCAGCGCTATGCCTAGCGGCATCAGATTCGCCTGAATTAGATCGGTCAAAATCGTGGCATTTATTAGCAGCACTGACACCCAGCTTAGAAAATAGCCAATGGCCACATAGCGAGTTAGCCAAGGCAGTTTGGGTCAGAGATGCGTCAGGTAATTGGGCGTGCCGCCAGCGACGCTGGGCAATTGCTGACCTAGCTGACGCACCTGAAAATTGATCACCGCGCCAAAAATCGTGCCTGGAATCCAGACCCACATAGCCTGTATACCTAGTTCTGCATGGGCGCTAGGCGCAATGCTCACCCACAATAACAACCCAGTCAAACCAAACCCCAACGTTTCAATCAGCGTCAGCGTTCGAGGCAGGCTAGTAGGCAAAGTCTTCTCTCTGGTGGTCACGGCCTCTCTGGTAGTAGCGGTATCTCTTGTAACAGATTGGGCCGTAGAAAAGGTCATACGAAGAGAAGCATGTGATAGCAAGACTGCCTATACAATTCCCGTAAGCTGCCTCGCCTTGCTGATTCTCCTTGCTGCCTTTCCTTGCTGATAGAGATAGAAAGCTATTGGTCAGGTTTGTGGCAGTTTGTTGATACTTTTTTGTCGTAGCCAAAACAGGACGTCATCGACAGCTTTGATAGGACTCATCCTGTTTTCAATCCTTTTGCGCAGTGCCTTCAGCCGATCTAGATATCGAGCAGGTGTGAACCCCAACTAAAGAGGACTGATCGGGAAGCATAAGAGCGGTGTAATCTCCCTTATTCTTGAAAGTTACTCATCATGGCTCAGTCGCAGACGAGTAGTGTATTTTTGTCGCTATCCCATCACAACCAAGGCCGTTTGGCCGAGCGCGTTGAAGATCTCTCCATCCCCGATTTCATCAATTTTTTAGAGCGCACAACTCGCGACTTTAAGCAGTTTCTCAAAGTGATTGATCTCATCAACAATCAGTCGCTTGAGCCGATGCTAGACGAGCTGCTAGAAACTTTTACGCTCAAAATTGGCCAGATTTTGCAGGCCGAGCGCACGACAATTTTTGTAGTGGATGAAGATCGCCAAGAGCTGTACTCAAAGATTGCGCAGGGAACCGGGTCTGACAGCCTAGAGATTCGACTCCCGATTGGACAGGGGATCGCTGGGTATGTGGCCAAAACAGGTGAGGAAGTAAATATTCCAGATGCCTATGCCGACGAGCGCTTTAGCGATACAACAGATAAGCAGACCGGCTATCGAACGCGCAATATTTTGTGTATGCCGGTGGTGAGTGGCGATCGCAAAGTCGTTGCTGTCGCGCAGCTACTCAACAAAGTTGGCACTGAGCCTTTTTCGGTTGAAGACGAAGCCCGCTTTGCTCGCTTTGCGCCTTCTATTGGCATTTTGCTAGAAACCTGCCAGTCTTTTTACCTAGCCGCTCGCAATCAAAAGGGCGTGGCCGCGTTGCTCAAAGCAATTTCGTCAATGGAGCAAAGTCTAAACCTAGCGGTGACACTGCAGTCAGTGATGGCCGCCGCGCGTCAGCTCATGCAGGCAGATCGAAGCACGCTGTGGCTGCTGAGTGAAGATTGCACTGAGCTGTGGTCTCAGGTCAAAAGCGCCGATGGCCAAGCGCTAATTGACTTACGGCTGCCTGCGGATAAGGGAATTGTTGGCTTTGTGGCGGCCTCGGCGCAGACACTCAATATTCCAGATGCCTACCGTGATGAGCGCTTCGATCCGTCATCTGATCGCAAAACAGGCTATCGGACGCGCAGCATTTTGTGTATGCCAGTGTTTAACTCTAGCGGCAGGCTGATGGGCGTCAGTCAGCTAATCAACAAAGCGCAAGGGCAGTTCACAGCGCTAGATGAATCGTTTATGAAGGCGTTTAACACGCAGGCAGGCATTGCGCTAGAAAATGCTCAGCTATTTCAACAGATTTCTCAGGAAAAGCAGTATCAAAAAGACATGCTAGAGAGCCTGTCTGACGCGGTGATTTCGACAGATATGTCAGGGCAAATTGTGACCATTAATGAGTCGGCGCTGAAGCTGCTAGGCTGCCCGGTTGGTGTGGTTGACCGATGGGTAGAAGGCGGTACGAATGAGGCCGATGAGCAGCGGGTAAATCCAGCGATCGCAGCGCAGTGGCAGCAGGCCCTCATTGGCCAATATCTCTGGGATGTGGTGCCCCTAGAGCGACTGCGACAGCGGGTAGAAGACAGCCTGCAAAGCGGCGCACGGCACTATGTTCCAGAGCAGGGGCTTATGGTATCAGTGGCAACGGGTAGCGTCGGCCCCGCGTTACTAGAAGACGTGTCAGAAGACGTGCCAGAAAGCCCTGTACCAGAAAGCTGTGTACTCGTTGTACCAAACGAAGAAGGCTATCGGCTGTGGGGATCACAGCCGTGTAGTTTTGAGTCCACCCAAGTGGCGGAATGGAACCGCAGCATTAACTTAACGGTGAGCCCGCTGAGCGATCCGCAAGGGGGGGTGCGCGGCGGGCTAGTGGTGCTAGAAGACATTAGCCAAGAGAAGCGGATGAAGACGACGCTGTATCGCTATATGACCCCGAGCGTAGCTGACCGGGTGATGGCCCTTGGCGAAGATGTGCTGATGGTTGGCGAACGCAAAGATGTGACGGTGCTGTTCTCGGATATTCGTGGCTATACGACATTGACCGAAGCGTTAGAAGCGGCGCAGGTCGTCTCGATGCTCAATGAGTATTTTGAGACGATGGTGGAGTCGGTATTTCACTGTGAAGGCACGCTCGATAAGTTTATTGGCGATGCGCTGATGGCCGTGTTTGGCGCACCGTTGCCTTTAGAAAACCATGCCTGGTCAGCGGTGCGATCAGCGCTCGATATGCGGCGGCGACTGGTAATTTTTAATGCGGAGCGAGTGCATCAGGGTCAGCCTGAGCTGAGAATTGGCATTGGTCTAAGTTCGGGCGAGGTGGTCTCTGGCAATATTGGCTCTCAGCGCAAAATGGAGTACACCGTGATTGGCGACGGGGTAAACCTTAGCTCACGGCTAGAGAGTATTACCAAGCAGTACGGTTGCGATATTGTACTCAGCGAGCATACCTATGAGCTTTGCCGAGATAAAATTTGGGTACGCGAGCTAGATTTGATTCGGGTAAAAGGCAAGCTGGAGCCCGTAAAGATTTACGAGCTGATTAGCGATCGCACACAGCCGCTCGACATCAGAACTAAAACCTTTCTCGATCTGTACACCAAGGGCCGCGAAGCCTACAAGTCGAAGTCGTTCGATCTGGCGATTTCCCTCTTCCGACTGGCCCAGGCGCTACACCCTGACGACAAAGCCATCGAGCTGCATCTATCGCGATCGCAAACCTACCTGCTTCGTCCTCCTGCCAAAGACTGGGACGGTGTCCATGTGATGAGCATGAAGTAGTGAGCAGGGCGTAACATTCGGCAAGTGATATTACAGACATGGGGTTTTAGAGATATTTGCCGCGATAATAAGCAGGTTATTTCTCTGAATTTTTTCCTAAATTTTGACCCACATGACTGACGCCCAGCTCGCAAATCAATCTGGCAACCCATCTGGCAATCAATCTGGCAATCAATCTGGTAACCAGCCGCCACATCGTCAAAAGCTGTACGAAGGCAAAGCCAAAATCATCTACGCAACCGATGATCTAGAGGTTTTAGTCACCTACTTTAAAGACGACGCGACCGCTTTTAACGCGCAGAAAAAAGGACAAATTGCAGACAAAGGCATCATTAACTGCAAGGTGACCACTCATCTGTACAACCTGCTGGAAAAAAAGGGCGTCGCGACTCACTTGCTTGAGACCGTAAGCGATCGCGAAATGCGCGTCAAACGAGTCGACATTATCCCTTTAGAAGTCGTCGTACGAAACATTGCCGCAGGCAGCCTATGCAAGCAAACGGGCATTCCTCTAGGGACGACGCTAGAACCGTCTCTCGTCGAGTTTTATTATAAAAATGATGAGTTGGGTGACCCGCTGCTGACGCGCGATCGCATCGCCGCCTTGCAAATCACCTCTCCCGATCAGCTCGATCAGCTCATCACCAAAGCTCAAACCGTTAACCAGGCGCTAAGCGAATTCTTTCTAAGCTGCGGCATTACCCTCGTAGACTTCAAGCTAGAATTTGGCACCGACGCCCAAGGCACGCTGCTCCTTGCTGACGAAATTAGCCCAGACACCTGTCGCCTGTGGGATTTAGCAGAAACCGACGAGCGAAAACGGGTCATGGACAAAGATAGATTCCGCCAAGACCTCGGCGACGTTGCCGCAGGCTACCAAACCGTCCTAGCCAGAATCGTCTCACAGCTCAGCAAATAAGCAAAACTACGGTCAACCGATCTATATCAAACGCTCATAGGCCAAACATATAGTGGTTAGAAGGCTTGCAGCTCCCTACAAACAAAGCGACGAACAAAGCGGCGACCCAAGCAACGACCCAAGCTGTGACTGAAGTCACTGAGTAATAGCAGACCCTTTGCTACCGTGCAGCCTCCCCATCTGGCACAGCCACTGTTAGGTTCGCGCTTGAGAGTGCGGTAGTATTTTCTGAGCTTGATTTAATGTTTGACTAATAATTTTTTTAGTCAATTACACGCTTGCGCTTTGCGCTGCAAGCGTGGGTGTGAGGAATGAACGTTTATAAGGATTCACTGGCTATGCGCGTTTCACCAGCTCTTTTGGCCTGTTTTAGTTTAGTAGCCGTTTTTAGCTTACCTAGCCAGGCTGCTGACGCCGTTGAAACAGTCGATAGCGCATCAACACTCGACACACCTGCCGAGAGTAGCCCAGCTTTTTCTCAGCTGTTAGCAGGCGTTGTCAACAAAGAAGCCTCTCCGCTAGTGGCACAAATAGCACAGGTGCCCGCAGATACAGATGTAGATATTGATGTCGTTCCCGTAGAACCAGATGGCGGCATCGAAACCGAACCCGAAAGCGCCGCACCAGACATCTTGCCAAATCCGGCAGTTCCCCAAAACAACAATCCCAGCATCCGCATTCCGGTAGATGGGGGAGATATTCAGCTAGATGAGGCCGAAATAGAACCCGCGCCCTCTGTAGAGCCGTCTACAGAGCCCTCTATAGAAATAGAAGGAACAGAAGAAACGGATGGCACCGCAGCAGATGAGGCCATTCCTGCCGCGCCCAATCAGGCAGCGCCCAATCCAGCAGCTGATCCTGCTGTCCCAGATATCGCGCCAGAAGGTGAAGGCGCTGAGGCCGCAGAAGAAACTCGCGTCCTAGTCTCAGAAGTAGACGTTGTTTCCTCAAACGAGACTCGCCCACTCACCCCCGAACTCATTGACGCTGTGTACGGCGCTGTGCAGACAGTCCCCGGTAGAACCACCACCAGAACGCAGCTACAAGAAGACATCAATAGCGTCTTTAGCACCGGCTTCTTTTCTAACGTCAGCGCTAACCCAGAAGACACGCCGCTCGGTGTGAAAGTGACCTTTTCAGTAGAGCCCAATCCGGTGCTCACTCGCGTAGAAGTGCGCAATACCCAAGTTTTGCCACCTGAGGTCATTGATGAGATTTTTGCCCCTCAGTATGGCGAAGTCATCAACTTACGAGATTTCCAAAACAGCATTTTGGATCTTAACGACTGGTATCAAGAGAATGGCTATGTGCTAGCTCAAGTAGACACCGCGCCTCAAAACTCGTTAGAAAACGGGGTCGTCACGCTGGTGGCCGCTGAAGGCGAAATTGAGTCAATTGAGGTGCGTTTTATTGATGAAGACGGCCAAACGGTTAATGAAGACGGCGAGCCTATTGGTGGAAAAACACGCGATTTTATCGTGACGCGCGAGTTTGAAACAGAACCTGGAGATATTTTCCAAGAGAGTCAGATTCAAGCAGATATTGGCCGGGCCTTTGGACTGGGCATTTTTGAAGATATTCGCCTATCGCTAGACCCAGGCGATGATGACCCGCGCAAAGTGAAGATGATCGTCAACATCGCAGAGCGTGAAACCGGCTCTATCGGCGCTTCGCTGGGCTTTAACCTGCGTGGTGATTTGTTTGGGCAGCTCAGCTACAACGAAGAAAACTTTGGCGGCAACAACCAAAAGCTCAGAACAGAAGGCCGCGTGACCACTCGCGGAGACTTTCTCTTCGACGTTAGCTTTACTGATCCTTGGATTGCGGGCGATCCATATCGCACCTCTTACACGGCTAGTCTATTTAACCGCCGAGCAACCTCGCTGATCTTTGATAATGGTGATATAGAAGTTGACTTACCCAATGGCGATACGCCTAGGCTGAACCGATTGGGTACAGGTCTTAGCTTTAGCCGACCGCTAGACAATGGGCTCTCACTCTCGTTAGGCGCTCAGTATGAACGCGTGGCGCTGCTAGATGCGAACGGCTCAGTTACGCCTAGAGATGAGCTCGGTAATTTGCTGACCGCTAGCGACAACGGGAAGGACGATCTGTTTACGGTTCAGTTTGGCGCTGTATTAGATAGACGGAATAATCCGGCTCAGCCCACGAGCGGTAACTTGATTCGTTTGGGAACCGAGCAGTCTGTCCCCATAGGCAGCGGTTCTGTTTTCTATAACAAAATAAGCGGCAGCTATAGCCAGTATGTTCCAGTGAATTTCTTGGGCGCGGATGACGGTCGTGAAACCATCGCGTTCAACCTGCAAGGGGGAACAGCCCTCGGTGAGATTCCACCTTACGAAGCGTTTCCGCTAGGTGGTGGTAATTCTGTAAGAGGCTACGAGGAAGGAGCCGTGGGTTCAGGCCGGTCTTTCTTGCTGGGCACGGTGGAGTATCGCTTCCCGCTGTTTAGTCAGTTCTTGAACGGAGCGCTGTTTGCAGACTATGGTACGGATCTAGGTTCTGGTAGCTCGGTGCCGGGTGACCCAGCCGGGGTTCGCGGCAAGCCTGGAGATGGGTTCGGCTATGGCGCAGGGGTGCGAGTGCAAACACCGCTGGGCGCACTGCGGCTAGACTATGGCCTGAGCGAGGCGGGTAGCCGTTTCCACTTTGGCTTTGGAGAGCGGTTCTAATGCGGTCGTCAGCAGCAGATCTTTCAGCAGATCTTTTGGCAAACCAGAGGGCAGATACAGCAGACTTTTCTGACAGCCGTCGGCAGCAGACGCTAGCTGATGCCGTGAGTGCTACGGGGGTGGGGCTTCATTTAGGGCAGTCAACAACGGTGCGCTTGCTGCCCGCTCCACCGGATTCAGGCCGCTATTTTTTGCGGTGCGATCGCACCTGTCCCCAGCCTATTCCCGCAGCGGTAGACACCGTTGTGCAAACCCAACTCTCGACTGAACTAGGGCTAGATCAGCAGCAGAGCGTACGGACGGTAGAGCATTTGTTAGCAGCGCTAGTTGTGCTGGCAGTCGATAACGTCCGCATTGAGATAGATGGCCCAGAGCTACCGCTATTAGATGGTTCAGCCAAAGGATGGATGGATGCGATCGCCCCGGTTGGCGTCTGTGCTCAATCGGCTCCGGCGCGCGATCGACCGGCCCTTACCCAGCCGATAACCATCCATGATGGCGACGCCTGGGTTGCCGCCTTTCCTAGCCCAGCGCTGCGCTTTACCTACGGCATAGACTTTGAGCTAGCCGCTATTGGTAATCAGTGGCATAGCTGGTCACCCACAGCAGCGCAGCGCTTTGCCACAGACATCGCCCCGGCAAGAACCTTTGGCCTAGCGCATCAAATCGACTATCTGCGCAGTCAAGGCTTAATCAAAGGCGGTAGCCTAGAAAACGCCCTCGTCTGCGGTGAAAACGGCTGGCTAAATCCACCGCTGAGATTTGAAAACGAGCCTGCTCGCCATAAAATGCTTGATTTGATTGGTGATTTGGGCCTGCTAGGTCGCTTGCCACAGGCACACTATGTGGCATATAAAGCCAGTCATACGTTGCATGTGGCGCTAGCCAAAAAAATAGAGGCGAGCTGTCCGACCATCGATCCGACCATCGAATAGATTCAGACGGATAGCTCAGACGGACAGATCAGACCATCGGATAGCGTCAGAGGGCAGGTCCGAAGGCAACTGAAAAAACGGGCCGAAAAAGCCGCAACACAGACTTTTTTGGGTTCTCTCTTGGTTTCTCATAGCGTCAGGCACCGTCTAATGGCAGAATCGTGAGGGGCTTAACCAAGCTTCACCTTTTTTAGCTTTCATTCTACGATTTGACGTCTTATGCCAACTAGTGCTCCCACCCCGACTGAAGCCGACAACGCTGTGCTTACGGCTTCAACGACGCCAGAAACATCTGGTGATGAGGGTGCTGATCAATCTGCTGACCAGTCCACAGCCAAACCCGCGACCAACACGACCTATACCCTAGAAGAAATACAGCAGATTCTACCGCACCGCTATCCATTTGCCCTGGTAGATCGCATCATTGACTATGTCCCTGGCGAAAAAGCAGTGGGTATTAAGAACGTCACCTTCAACGAGCCTCATTTTCAAGGACACTTTCCAGGTCGTCCCATGATGCCGGGCGTGCTGATTGTAGAAGCGATGGCCCAAGTTGGGGGCATTGTCCTTAGTCAGGTTTCGGGCGTTGACGGTCGCTTATGTGTATTTGCTGGCATTGATAAGGTAAAGTTTCGGCGACCAGTGGTTCCAGGTGACCAGTTAATTATCACCACTGAGCTAGTAACCATTAAGCGACTGCGATTTGGCAAAATGAAGGCCCGTGCGGAGGTCGATGGCCAGCTAGCCTGTGAAGGCCAGTTAATGTTCTCGGTAGTTGACTAACGCCAGTTGGCTGACCAGTGGTTAGCTAGTCAATGGGGAATGGCGCAGCTGCGCGTCCGCTAGCTAATTCGCTTCTGCAGTTTGTTTTTCCAAGGTAACTGGTGACTATGTACTTTACTCGTTTGGTGGCTTTGCTGGAGGCATGGCTTTGATGACTACTCTGATTCATCCGACTGCGGTTATTCATGCTGGGGCTCAGATTCATGCGAGTGCCAGCGTGGGGCCCTATGCCGTCATCGGAGAAAAAGTCACCATCGGTGCAGAGACAACTATTGGTGCCCACGCGGTGATTGAGGGCAATACGCAAATTGGCGATCGCAATCGAATTTTTCCGCATGCCTCTATTGGCCTAGAACCGCAAGATCTCAAATACGATGGCTCTATGAGCCTAGTGGAAATCGGCAACGACAATGCCATTCGCGAGTGTGTAACGATTAACCGCCCGACTCGGCTAGGCGAAATCACCCGGTTGGGCAGCCACAACTTACTAATGGCCTACGCTCACGTAGCGCATAACTGCGAGCTAGGCGATCGCGTCATCATTGCCAACTCAGTAGCACTCGCAGGCCACGTCAAAGTAGAATCTCACGCTCGGATTAGCGGCCTAGTAGGCGTACATCAGTTTGTGCACGTAGGTCGCTATGCCATGGTCGGCGGCATGAGCCGGATTGAGCGGGATGTGCCCCCGTATACGCTCGTCGAAGGCAATCCGTCGCGAGTACGCGGACTCAATCAGGTTCTGCTGAGCCGCTCTGGCATTGCCAAGGAAGAGGATGGCCGAGTATATCAGGGGTTAAAAGAAGCCTTTCGGATTTTGTATCGCTCAGGGCTAACGTTAGAAGAAGCCATTGGGAAGTCGGCGACCATTACAGATAACGAGCACGTGCGGCATTTAATTGAGTTTTTGCAGGCATCGATCGGGGAAAAGGGACGCAGAGGCCCCGTACCGGGAAAGAAGCGATAGCTTCGGCTACGCTCAGCGACCAACAGCTGAAAGGTGAGCGTTTGAAAGATGAGCGTTTGAAAGCGTTATAAGCTGAGCGTTAGGTATTAAGCATTGGCCGCTGAGAATTGGCCGCTGAGAATTGGCCGCTGAGAATTGAGCGTTAAAGGTTAAGCGTTGAAGGTTGAGCGTAGTGGGTGATGGAAAACCAGTGAATATTTTTATTCACACAGGAGAAGTCTCGGGAGATTTGCAAGGGGGATCGCTAGTAAGAGCGCTGAGAAAGCAGGCGCAGAAGCGAGGCATTGAGCTGACAATTACAGCAGTCGGCGGACAGCAGATGACCGACGCAGGCGCAAAAGTCATTGTGAATACGGTGCGCCTGAGCGCCATCGGGCTGCTAGAAGCGCTGCCTTACTATCTCAAGGGCCGTAAGCTGCAGCAGCAGGTGAATCAGTATTTATTGGATCATCCGCCAGATCTGATGGTGCTGCTAGACTACATGGGCCCAAATATTCCGGTGGGAAAGTTTATTCGCAAAGAACTACCCGAAACGCCGATTGTGTATTACATTGCGCCGCAGCAGTGGGTTTTTTCGACGAAGCAAGATACGCAAAATATCTTAGATGTGACGGATAAGCTGCTGGCTATTTTTCCGGAGGAAGCGACCTATTATCAGCAGGCCGGGGCGAACGTGTCTTGGGTGGGGCATCCGCTGATAGATATGCTGGCCGAGCCGCTGTCAAAAGAAACAGCTAGAGCAGAGCTAAAAATTGACCCGGCAGCGCAGGTGGTGACGCTGCTGCCAGCCTCGCGTCAGCAGGAGCTGCAATACATTATGCCTGTCATGTTTGAGGCGGCGGCGTATATTCAGGCGCAGCAGCCGAAAGTCAGATTTTTGATTCCGGTATCGCTGCCAGATTTTCGAGAGGAGATTAAGCTAGCAGCAGATACCTACAATCTCAATGCCAGACTAGTCGATAAGGTGGATGGGCAGCGAGCGATCGCAGCAGCCGATGTTGTGATCAATAAATCAGGAACCGCTAACCTAGAAGTAGCGCTGCTCAACGTCCCCCAGGTAGTGATGTACAGGCTCAGTCATATCACAGCATTTATTGCCAAGTACGTCGTGCGCTTTACCGGCAAATATGTTTCTCCAGTTAATCTGATGGAAAATCAGCCAATCGTGCCAGAGCTTTTGCAGTGGGCCGCAACGCCGCAGGCCGTGAGCAGGGCAGCGCTAAGCCTGCTAACCGATGAGGACAAGCGTCAGGAAATGATGGCAGGCTACGCAAAAATGAAGCGGGCGATGGGAGAGATAGGTGTGTGCGATCGCGCAGCCAACGAAATTTTAGACATGCTGCCCTAGCGGTCTTGCTATAGCGGTCTTGCTGTAATGGTCTTTAAGATCAACAGCCAATATCACACCCACACGATAAAAAGTGGATCCAAAAAAAAAGTGGATCAAACTTGATGGGCGCTCACCCTATATGCTCTACACTAGTGCAGAAAATAACGAAGCTGGCAAGGCACGATTGGCCTAGCTAAGGTGAGGAGAAACGAGCGTGGAATTCTCAGAACTATTTAGACAGGGCGGCATTGCCATGTGGCCCCTGCTCTTTTTGTCAATTTTGGCATTGGGCACCATCATGGAACGCATTTGGTTTTGGTCCAAAATTTTGACGCGCGAGCGTGAAGTATCAGGCCGCGTGCTCGAATCAGCCCGGAGAGAGTGGAGCGCCGCAACTCAGCTAGCCCAGCGAGCAGATAAGCTACCCATGGGCCGATTTTTGCTATCTGCGCTAAAGCTAAAAGACCCAGAGCCAGAAGTATTTCGCCTAGCATTAGAAACCTCGGCCAGTGAAGAGCTAGCAACGATGCGTCGCGGCGAAAAAGTCCTAGAGGCCGTGATTGCGCTCTCACCCTTGCTAGGGCTGCTAGGCACAGTGGTCGGTCTGATAAATTCGTTAGGCTCTATCGATCTCAACGCTTTGGGCGTAGGGGATGCAACCGCCGGGACAGCGCTTGGTATTGGGGAAGCCCTCATTAGTACCGCAGCAGGGCTAATAATTGCGATTGTTAGCTTGGCTTTTTATCGACTATTTCAAGGCTTTGTCTTTGGTCAGGCCAAAGTCTTTCAACTGTCGGGCAATGAGCTAGAGCTGCTATACCGTCAGGCTTGGGCCTATACCAAAGGCAAACCTAGCGTCCTCAGTGACAATCTGGTAAACTCGCCGCCCTCGCCGACAGTCGATTTGCCCGAACCGCCAAAGTCAACCGAAAAACAGCCGCCCGCCACGTTTTGATTCACGCCCTTTTGATTCACGCCCTTCTTAATAATTCACGCCCTTCGATTCATTCCCTGTTGGTTCATTTGAGCCGCTAGCTTTATGAAAGTAGACATGAACAACCCTCAGTCAGATGTGCAGATTGAAATTCTGCCAATGATTGATGTGATTTTTTGCATTTTGACCTTTTTTATACTGGCGGCAGTCGGGCTCAGTCGGCAGCAGGTAATTGATCTAACCCTGCCTTCAGTCAACAACAGCGTGCCAGTCTCAGGCGACAGCCGCGATCGCCTCTACGTCAGCGTCGATAGCGTTGGGCAGGTCTACATAGATGCCAATGCCGTTCCCCTGAGCCTGCTGCAAGACGTGCTGGTGCAGCATCAGCAAATCGCTCCAAACGGCACCATTGTGCTGTACGCGGCTACCGATGCGCGCTACGAAGACGTCATTCAAGTGCTCGACTTGCTGAGATCTGTTGGGGGCGATCGCGTTGCTTTGGCCACGTTGCCTAACGGCGCATCGCTTGATCCTACCCAGGGAAACACGCCCGGCGTAGGTCAGCTAGGCCAGCCCCTTCCCGGCACACCTGGAAGCCTCCAAACGCCCGATTCAGGCAGTGGCTTTCCACCTGACGCACAGCTCTTGCCTCTGCCCTCCGACGCTCAGCTCTCACCAGGGAGCACCACACTACCCCCCGTCTCACCTGGCGCTGTTAGTGAGCCAGCTGCACCACCGCCATCAGGTGGAACGAGCGAACCCTAGTCAAGCGCTATATCCAAGTTGAGAGTATCCAAGCTAAGATAGCTGGGTTCAAATAAAGGGCCCTGGCCACCGTTTTTTGCAATGAAGCATACGCTTTCTGTCCTGGTTCAAGATGAATCAGGCGTTTTGACCCGGATTGCCGGTCTGTTTGCCCGACGTGGGTTTAATATTGAGAGCCTAGCTGTCGGCCCTGCCGAAGAAGCTGGCATCTCTCGGATCACCATGGTAGTGCCAGGAGACGATCAGGTAATTGAGCAGTTGGCCAAACAGCTATACAAGCTGGTCAACGTGCTGACGGTCAAAGACATCACCGAAACGCCAAGCGTCGAGCGTGAGCTGATGCTAATGAAGATAACGGCTGACGGCAGCAATCGAGCTGAAATTGTTGGACTCGCTCAGCTGTTTCGAGCCCGCGTAGTGGATGTTTCTAAAGCGGCCTTGACGCTAGAAGTTGTAGGCGATCCGGGCAAGCTAGTGGCCATTGAGCAAATGATGAAGCCCTTTGGCATTCAAGAGATTGCAAGAACTGGCAAGATTGCCCTCACGCGAGAATCTGGCGTGAACACAGAATATCTAAAATCGTTAGAAAGCAAGATCTGATCTAATCCAAGAAACGCCAGGTCGAAAAGAGCTATGAAGCGCAAAGCTCTACGGTGCGATCAAGCAATTTGGATGCCATCAGGCAATTTGGATGCCATTAGGCAACTTTAGACTGACGCATATCGCTTGGCGGCGCAGGGGTGTTAGCGGTGTGAGCTGAAGGCTGAGGGCTGTCTAAGTGAGAGCTGTCTGACTGGCTGCTTAAATCATTGCTTGACTGGCTACTGGACTGGCTGCTTGACTGGCTGCTTGACTGGCCACCGACTGTGGCAGGCCCAGAGGGTTCTTGATTTTGAAGTTCCCACACTTTGAGCAAAATCAGGTATTCGTAAAAGGCTTGTAGAACGCACCAGGTAAATCCGGCTCGGCCATCTAAGCAACCGCCTAAAAAGAAATACATGTAAATAAAGCGTACAAGTGGGCGACCCGGAATGCGTAAAGAAAAGTCTTTGAGCGCATGGCGACGTTCAACCTCTGATCTGCCACCAAAGAGGGCTCTCCAATCGATCGTACCGCCAGAGAGCTGTTTAATTGTTTCTTTGGCCTCGTCGGTAGAGTAGCGGTTGTGCTTTTCTATCCAGCGGCTAAAGCCTTTGCCACAGGTGTAGTGCGGATATGTTTCTTTTAAAAACCCAGCTGATCCCTGGAGGACTTCACGCTCTGTATGGCCATAGTCATCGAACCAGACAAAGGTTTTGTTGAGGAGCCTAAGCTGGTAGCGAGGGTACTGGGTGCTGTGCTTGATCCACCGATTCATAAACATCACTCGCTCAGCGACGTAGTAGCCGACGTGCTGACCCGAGGCAAGCACAGCATTGCACTCGGCAAACAAAGCCGGGGTCATGCGCTCATCGGCTTCTAGGATGTATGACCAGTGGTGTTTGGTCTCGATATTGCGCAGCATCCAGGTGCGCTGCTTGCCGTGACTTTCAAAGGCATGCTGAACCGTGCGTACGTGGGGATAGCGCTGGGCAATTTCTAAGGTGCGATCGCTGCTGTAAGAATCGACCACAATAATATCGTCACACATGCCTGCCGATTCAATACAAGCGGCAATGTCTAGCGCTTCGTTATAAGTCAAGATAAATATTGAGAACATTAGAGACCGTAGTATTCCAGGCGTTTGCGATCGCTCCCCAAAGTTTTCCCAAGCAGCCTCTGGTTCGATACGCCTGCTATTATCCGCCTTTAGTTAGGCGGGTTGGCAAGATCTCTAGTCACTTTTTCAATGAACTTTCAATAAACTTTCAGCCTTCGCGGCGTTTGCGACTCTTAGGCCAGATCGCCAGGCCCAGGCACCACCTCATCACATAGCGCTTAGTCCATTCACCCGCGCGCTATCGGTACGTTTAAAGCTCGCTGGCTCAAAATCAGGGCAGTCAATCGCGTCTTCTGAAAATGCGAGGCAGGGCTGGATGGAGCATTTTAGTAGGTGGCTACCAGTGGCATAGGCGCAGTCAGCGCAGGGAATGCGATGCAGCTGCTTGATATTGGCCACGCCTTGGCGAATGTTTTTGAAAAAGCTCCACAGCGTAAAGGCAATGGTGGTCCACAAAAGAAGGCAGCAAATCATCGGTAAAGCAGGACGAATCCAGAGAATCATCCTAGCAAGTACGACAAAGCTCAGGCGCAGTATTTCGTCTATCAAAAGGCTACTATCCTTGTTACAAAAACGCTTCGCATAGACTTCTTACAGCAGAGAGTCTAGACATGTCTCAGATTTTAAAATTCTTGATAGACTGTGGCGCTATAAAGTTACGAAATTTATAACAGCTATAGATTTTTTGCCTGTTTTAGCGCTGCTAAAGCACTCTTGGCTTTTTCACTTGGTTTTCTCTCTTGGTTTTCTCTCTTGATTTTTTAACTAAGCTAGGACTCTTTTTCTGCGGCTTCGCCTGCGGCATCTCTTAGCTTTTCGGCAATATCTGCATGCATTAGCGCAATGTTGGGGTCTCGCTGAATCGCTTGAAAATATTTTTCGCCGAGCGGAGTGAGTGAATCTTTGTTGGGTTTGAGCATTAGCCGTGCTTTTTCGAGCAAGATAGCCGCGCTTTCTGGCTCTACCTTTTCTTTTTTTCGCAAGTCGAGCAGTTCGTCAACTTGAACGATAAACTGCGAGATGGGTCTTAGCCAGCTAAAGGCATCATCTTCGGTCACCAGGCGGAAGAATTCGCCACTGTTGGCAATGGGTCCGTGGCTTTGTTCGTAAACGACGCGCTCGGAGAAGAGAAGCGCTTTGTGTAGCTTGAGCAGGTCAGGGCGAATTTGCTGGAGGCGAGCGATCGCAAAGTCGTTATCGGGAGTAGCACTCATGGAGAAAAAAGCGGACGGTTTGATTAGAGTAGCATTTTGACTTCGGCGTCGCTCAGCTAGACAGCTAGTTTGATTTGGGGATCGTCTCAGGAGTAAGGTCGAGAGGTGCGTGTAAGTGTCGGCTAATCAACAGATGTAGGGGTTCGTACCATGGTGAAGATTACAGAGCAGGAGTGCGAAGCGGGTGGGCTGCGGTGGTTTTACCGAGAAGCGCTGCCGGTAAATGCGTCTAACCAAAAGGTATCCAGTCAAAAGATGTCCAGTCAAAAGGGGCCTGTGGTGCTGCTGCACGGGCTGGTATCGCAAAGCTATAGCTGGCGCGGCGTGATGGTGCCGCTAGCAGAGGCCGGGTTCCGGGCGATCGCACCCGATTGGATTGGTCACGGCTATTCTTCCAAACCCGACAAACGCGAGTTTTCCTACACAAATGAAGCTTTTATAGCAGCCTTAGATAGCTGGCTAAACACATTGGAAATTGGGCGCTTTTCCCTAGTAGTGCAGGGCTTCCTAGGCTCAGCGGGCCTGCTATATGCAGCGCAGCATCCCGAAAAAATTGAGCGGCTGGTAATTTTGAATACGCCACTAACTGCTAACGCGAAGGTGCCGTTTAAAATCGCTCAGCTCGGCTGGCCCCTGATCGGAGATGTCATTACGCAAGATCCGATTTTGGTCGATAGAACGTTAGAAGGCGGCGGTCCTTACGAAGTGGGAGATAAGGATTTAGAGATTTATCGTCGGCCTTTTTTAAAGAGCTCAGATGCAGGACGGGCCTTGCTGGCGACGGTTAAACAGTTAAAGCTGAGTCAGACAATGGCCGAGATCGACGCTGGCTTTGTGTCGTGGTCGGTGCCAACGCTAGTTATTTGGGGAATCGCTGATAAATGGCTGCCCGTAGCACTTGCAGAGTCTTTTATAGAACGCCTTAGCGACGCGAGAATAGTAAAGCTAGAGGAAACCGGACACTATGCCCAAGAAGACTGGGCAGAAAAGGTGAGTGACGCGCTGGTGCCCTTTTTACGCCGAAAAAACCTGTAGTATTTGGCAATTTGTACATGTTTACTTCTGAGCGTGGATCCGTATTGTCTGTAGGTACGTAGTATTATTTAGAGCAGCCATACAAAAAAACACTTACATCAAAGTTTGTGGGCTTTTTGTCCCTGAGATCTTCCGCCAGAACTTTTCATGAGTAACAGACTTGCCAGTCGTTTGCAGCGCCTGTGGTTTCAATCGGTGGATACTTTTTCGTATCCGCTACACGACGCTTGGCGGCGAGGTCAGCAGGCGATCGCACTGGGCAACCCCGCTGCTCAAGGCTCCGTCAATAAAGGCTCCAGCAATCAAGGCTGCGTCAATCAAGGCTCCACCAACCAAATAGTCAATCAAAAAGAGATTCGCGTGGTGGGCATGCGCCGCACCGGCAACCACGCCATCATCGCCTGGATAGAACACCAGCTATCAGGAAAGTACTGGCACCTAAACAATATAGAACCTGGCAAAAATCCTTACAGGCATAAGGCTCATAATCTAAGGCGCTATTACCCCGAGCATGACAAAATGTCGCAGGTCTATAGCCAACAGGGCAATGGAGAATTTATTCAACGCGATTATTTACTCTATAGCTACGAAGACTGGAGCCTAGCGCAGATTGCCCAGTGCCCAGTCGAACGCAATCGAGCACTGTATTTAGGTCAGTCTGCACAGTATCTTGACATACTAATTCTGCGCGACCCGTTCAATTTATTTGCTAGTCGCCTAAAGAAAGGCTACGTGCCAACAAAAGACAAAAAGCTCTCGATGGTAGACATGTGGCTGGAATATGCCAAAGAGTTCGTCGGGGAAAGTCAGCATCTTCAGCGAAATTTGGTCTGTATTAATTACAACCAGTGGTTCCAGGAAAAGGACTACCGGCGTAAGCTCGCCAGTCAGCTAGGGGTGTCTTTTTCTGATGCAGGATTAACAACAGTGCCTGACGTTGGCGGTGGCAGCTCTTTTGATGACATTCAAATGAATGGTCAGGCCAGGTCTATGGATGTGACCATGCGCTGGCAGCAGTATGTGAAGGATCCGGCTTTTCGAGCGCTATTTGAGCGTGAGTCTGTTTGGCAGTATTCTCAGCAGATCTTTGGAGATTTGCCAGGTACTCAGAGATTGCGTCCCTACGCACCAGCAATACGCACCAGCACAGTACCGTGTACGACCGGGCAATACTGATAGATATTAGTAGATATATTGACCTGACATAGACTTGTCTTTTAACCCAATAGCGCCAGCCTTGTGTCCTGCTCAGGATGCTTGATCTGGCTTTTTATATCCAACCGGGCCTGCATTAGCAGACATTTCTGAATACCGGCTTCTAACAGGTGAATTAAGAGCGGGTGGATTAAGGCAGAGAGTAACCTCTCCGACAAAGTCTTGAATGTAGCTGAGCAGCGCTCTGATAAAGATAATGACACCAAACATCTCTAGCCCCTCTTCTACGGTAGTGAGCCCCAGCCAAATGTTGCGGTTCCACTGCTGGTGGGTATCTGCGTAATAGCCGCCAAGCATTTCCATCCCAATAGCGCCTGTGACAAAAACCACCGCAGACAACACAAACCAGCGGCGATAGCGGGGCGGCAGATTGATTAAAAATCGCCAGTAAATTAGACCCACTACGGCCAAGAATGCCATGCCTGCCAAAATCCAGGCAAAGTGAAAGATGCCAGAGACAGGCAGCAATGGGCGAATAACATCGCTCATTTGTTCATGAAAGCTGAGCCACTCATCTGCGGCCAGCGCGGCAAACAGCAAACTGAGACCGCCCCAATAGAGGGTAAACCGATCTTTAATCAAGCTTTTGTGCACTGCGATCAAAAGCGTTAGAACGCTACAGATAGACAGTAGCCCGCTAGAGAAAGCAGCTGGAAAGTTTTTCTCACCGTCAGTATTTAGCCAGCGGTAGAGAGCGGGCAGACGGTCAAAGTCATACTTGAGGCTGTGGCTAATGACACCTGCTAGCAGCAGGCCAATCGCAAAATAGGCCAAGCTTTTGACAATAAAACGCGTACGAATATTGATTGTAAAATCCATAGACTGAAGCAATGCGGAAAAATTTTAATAGCGAGCTAAATTAAAAAGCTGAGCAGAAAAAAGGAAACCGACGCGCCGAAATTTCCGTCAGAAAATCACAGTGCGACACTTTAACCTTCCCTTAACTCTTCCTTAACCTAATAGGCGATAAGGAAACTGTGGATGAAGCTTCCGCGTTCGTACTGAAAGGCATTTGAAGTTATAGTGAATGGCTCTTTAAAAAATCGACCGCTAGAGATCGACCCCTAGAAATCGACGCCGCGTTTAAGTTCTACGCCGCGTTCGGCATAGTGCTTGTGGCAGAAGACTTCTGAGTGGGTGCTGGCAAGCTGGAAGTAGGCGGGCTGGTTTTTGCAGCGTCCGGTGATGATGACTTCGGTGCCTTTGGGTTTGCGCAGCAGGGTTTGAATGATAGGTTCCTCGGGCAGCAGCTCTAGATCGACGGTGGGGTTGAGTTCATCGAGGATGACGGTTTTGTAGAGGCCAGAGGCGATCGCAGTACTCGCTAGCTCCCATCCCCGCTCAGCTTCTATATAGTCAATTGGCTGCTGCTGCCCCCGCCAGACAATGGCATCGCGACCGCAGCGCTGATGATCTACTAGGTGGGGATAGCTTTTGCGCAGGGCAGCGATCGCCGCGTCTTCGGTATAGCCCGTTCCGCCTTTTAGCCACTGAATTACCATCACCCGGTGTGACTGATCTTGACTGATCCCCCGGCCAATTGCCTGTAGGCCCTTACCTAGCGCACTCGTCGATTTGCCCTTACCATCGCCGGTATAGATTTCGATGCCTTCAATGCCAATATCTGCCGCCGTTTGATGAATTTGCGGCTTCATCTCCGAGTGCAAATCGGCAATTTCAACTAGCTGTGGCGGTGCGCCTCTTCCGGTAGCAATAATTTCTAGATGATCGGGCTTGTGTTTAATCGATCGAATGACCTCTTCAATCGGCAGCAGGTCCAAATCGAGCACAGGATTAATTTCGTCGAGGACAACAACTGAATAAAGACCGGATGCGATCGCGCCTTTAGCCACATCCCATCCTCGCTGCGCCTCCTGCCGATCAAACTTAGTAATCTCCTGCGGTCCAAAGAATTCGGCCCGCCCCGTCCGCACCTGATCGATTAAATGCGGAAAGCCTCGCTGTAGCGCTTCAATGGCCGCGTCTTCATCGTAGGTACGCCCTGGCCCCTTTAAAAATCGCAGCAGCAGCACCCGGCTATCCATAAACTGATGAATCCCTAAGCCAATAGATCGCAAGACCACGCCGAGTGCGACCTGAGACTTCCCTTTGCCTTCGCCGTCATAGACGTGAATTTGGCCCGTCAGGCGTTCGGTATTAGTTTGGGCGGTGCGGATACCGATGGCTTTGGACATAAAAAGGGCGAGAAGGAAAGAGCAAGCGTAAAAGCGTGAGCGAGAAAGGCTTTTTGATTTTAACGGGTTTGCGAATGGAATCAGCAGATAAAACAGGGCTAGGCGATCGCGCAAATAGGTGGATTTGCGGTGAGTTGGGCTACCACAAAATGGCCTTCAGGCTATACCCTAATCCCATGTGAATGAATGCCTGAATAAATGACAGTTTTAAGGATAGGAGCTGGGCGCTACTTATGGAGTATGAGCCGATATTGCCGCTGCGGATGGTTGTCTTTCAGATTTTGTTTCTGCTGGTGGCGATCGCACTTGAAGCCGGTATTTTGCGACAGCGGCTGCGGTTAGGGTTTCAGACCAGTGTGCAGTATGCCCTAGTGACCAACCTGGCAGCAATTGTGTTCGGCTGGATTGCCTTTTTGGTATTAGAGCCGCTCATGCCCCTAGAAATTGAAGCTCAAATTATTAACTACGTGCTGTTCAATCAGCTATTGCTAAACGGCTGGACAACGGAAGTTGGCGCTATTCTGTTTGGCATCGGCCTCATTGCCTTTTTTGGCACATTCTTCATCAAGGCCAAAGGAATAGAGTTCTTCCTGCGCTCAGACAATGCCTGGCAACCACTCACCAAAAAACCGCCACGGCTACCACGAGACGAACGCTACGCCAGAGCGCGGGGCACAGGAATAGAGCTAGGTCAGTCCAATGCCCGCTTTATCGATACGATCATTCAGGCCAATGCAGCCAGCTTTAGCGCTATATTGCTGCTGATATTGCTACGCGCTTTTGTAGAGGGTCAGGGAGGATAGTGCAAGATATTTTTCAAGATATCAATAAGCAAGCGCGGCTACTGCTAGTGCCGAAAGCCTATTTTGCCTGGCAAACGCTACTGCTGCTGAGCCTGTTTTCTCTATTTGTGGCGGCGGCGCTAGAGTCCATCGCAGGCAATGACTTTATCGGCATTAGAGTCCTCACAACGCTGAGCTGGATCTTTTTCATCTCAGCGGTTTGGTGGTCGCTCAGCGAAGCCAAAAATCTCAAAGTCTACGGCTTTCGCATCGACCCTTGGATCACAGGCTTTGTGCTGTGTCTGTTTCTATTTCACCCATGGCGCAGCGATCTGCGTCTACGCTGGGCAATTACAAGCTGGCCACTGATCTCAACAGGTGTGATGGCACTGCCTCACTTCGTCAACTGGGAGCTTAAAACTAGCTTGCCTAACGACAAAGTCAAAAAAACGCTGATTACAACCTTAATTGTTAATCTGCTGCTAAGCAGTTGGATCGCGTTTCACTTCCGCATTCAAGACTGGCTGCGCGACTATCCTAGCCTCGCGGTTCGTGGCTTTGACGAAAGTGAATTCGTGCATGACTTTACCGCCTCTGATAGGCAGCAACCTTCTCAAGGAGCGGCGCTGCTAGAAACGATGACCAGCGAAATTTCGCAAGCCTTAACCGATCAGCCTTGGTATCAAACAGAGCGCTGGCTATATACCCGACAAACGCAGCTAGAGGCCATTTTTCAGCGAGCATTAGAAACGCTAGACTCACCGGCTGAAAGCGTATTCTGGCGATTGGATGTGGCTGAGCCAAGGCGCTCTGGGGAAGGCTACGCGCTAGATTTGAGGGCAAATTGGGTGGGGCCTGCTAGCCGTGAGGGCGTGTTCTATTTAGAAAAGAGCTGCAAAATTTTGCCTGTCGAGAAGCCTAGACCTAGAGTCCCGCAAACAGGAGGCACCCAGACAGACCGCACCCAAACAAACAGCGCTCAGACCAATAGCACCCAAGCGGATGAACCACAGCCAATTGCCAGGCTAACGTCGGTGAGTTGCGGTGAAGATTCACCCACAGAGAAATTTATCGGACCTGACGCGGCGGTTGTCTCACCGATCTAGGCAGCCAGTCCAAGCAGCCAGTCCAAGCAGCTATATAAGAAAAATCTCCAAAGACATTTTCCCGTGTTATTGCGGTTTTCTCTGGGCTATCGTTCCGGTATTTTTCAAAGGCATTACCCGCATCAGGATTTATTAATTCAATGGCTTCGGCAATGACACTCTCTTCGTCACTCGCTTCATCCTGGGGCAGAATTTGGACCATCGCTCGCAACGTGTTTTTAGAAGTCATACGCGATCGCATTCTCTACGTAGTGGGTGTTTTTGGCATCATCATGGTGATGGCCATTACCCTGCTGCCAGAAGTTGCCGCTGGCACTGAAGACAAGCTGATCGTAGACACCGGCCTAGCAGCGATTAATGTGCTTTCTCTGTTTGTGGTCGTCTTTATTGGCACCGGTCTGATCAACAAGGAAATTGAGAAAAAAACCGTCCTCGTTCTAATCGCCAAGCCAGTCAGCCGCGCTGAATTTATTTTAGGCAAGCACCTGGGTCTCAGCTTGGTGATGCTCGTTCTCATTGGGTCGCTGACGGCCCTCATGCTGGGCCTGTTGTCTTTTAGCGAAATTCCCTATCAGCTAGGTCTAATGCTGCTGGCGACGCTGTTTATGTTTTTAGAAATGGTCTTGCTGATTGCAGCCGCTATGATGTTTGGCGTCATTACCAGCACCGTGCTAGCGACGCTGATGACGCTGGCGATTTTTGCGGTTGGACATGAAACCCGCAATATCTTAGCGCTCGATAAAATTGCCGAAAGCGAAAACTTTAGCCGCATAGCCGAGGGGTTGTTTTTAGTCTTGCCCGACTTAGAGCGGTTGAACTTAAAAAACGAAATTGCCAACGGTTTTGTCGCTCCGCCCAGCGGCGGTGGCCTGCTAGAAAATGCGGCTTACGGTCTGATTTATACAGCGCTGCTGCTGACGGTGACGGTCGCTGTTTTTGAACGCCGCCAGTTTTAACCCGCCCGTTTTTGATCTGCCTAAGTTTGGCTAATTCGCTTACAGCGGGTTCGTTCCCTAAGATTTGCTTAGAAGCGCTAGAGTGAGAGCCTAGGTTCCACAGCGTTTTTCCATTTTCTACCTATGTCTGACAAACTGGCCCGGCTTCAAGCTATTTTTCGCGACATGGATCGGGCGCTGATTGCCTATTCAGGCGGCATTGACAGCACGCTGGTGGCGAAGGTCGCTTTTGACGTGCTAGGCAATCGGGCGCTGGCTGTAACGGCCAATTCACCCTCGCTCATGCCAGAAGATTTTGAAGATGCAAAGACGCAGGCGGCGCAGATGGGCATTCACCACCGCGTTGTTGAAACCTATGAAATGGAGAATGAGCAGTACACGTCTAACCCGGTAAACCGCTGCTATTTTTGCAAGAGCGAGCTGCACGATACGCTGCGACCGTTGGCGAATGAACTGGGCTATGAGTATGTGGTCGATGGGCTAAATGCAGATGACTTGCAAGACTATCGCCCCGGCATTACAGCAGCAAAAGAAAGAGGGGTGCGATCGCCCCTAGCAGAAGTCGGCATCACCAAACTAGAAGTGCGCGAAATTGCCAAGCAGCTTGGGCTTCCCTGGTGGGACAAACCCTCTCAGCCCTGCCTGAGCTCACGCTTTCCCTATGGCGAGCTAATCACCACCGAAAAACTGCACCGCGTTGGCCGCGCTGAGCGCTACATGAGAGATCTGGGCTATCGCAATCTGCGGGTGCGTTCGGACGGGGAAACCGCTCGCATTGAGCTAATGCCTGAAGAAATAGCCCAGTTTGTCGCGAAGACTGATATGCCAACGCTGGTCAGCGCCTTCCAGTCGTTCGGATTTACCTACGTCACGCTAGATCTAGAAGGCTATAAGAGTGGAAAGCTCAATCGAGTCTTGAGCGAGATCGGTGTCTAGTTAAGTGAGCGCTCATCTAGAGTGTTCATTTGATAGCACTCGTTTCGTCGGACTCGTTTGCTGTGCTCGTTTCCTGTGTGCTTGTTTCCTGTGCGCTCATTTCCTGTGCGCTCATTTCCTGATAGATATAGTCTGAAATCTGTGGAAAAATGGCCTCGTTTTCGGCATAGGCTGCGTCGTCACCTATCACCACTAAGATGTAGCGAACAGTCGCATCCGGGCTTTCAACAATTGCGGCGTCCTGCCTAGAGCCGGATGTCCAGCCCGGTTTAGAAAAAAGGCTAACGCCATGGGGCTCTAGGCTTTCGCCAATAAAACCTCTAATAGAGTCGTATGGCTTAGTGGCTTCTGTGGCAAAGTCTCTTTTCATCAGACTTTTGGCCTTTTGACTGTAGCTGGCGTTGACGGCTGTGCCTGTTTCAATCTCATAGAGAAGACGAGCGATCGCACCAGTCGTCAAAAAATTTCGCTCCGGCTGGTCTTCCCCACCGCGCATCTGCTGCTCACGGCCCGAGGGCATCTCCAAGTTTTCATCAGGAATAGGAAAATTCTTTTGGCTGATATTGAGTTGGCCATAGCCAGCACGGGTGTAAAAGCTGTTGATAAAACTGCGCTGCGCTAACCAAGCGTCAAGCTCATCGGGAGCCAGATTGGATCCCGATGTAGCACCGGTTACCGCGTCCAGGATGCGGCTCGCTGAGCTGTTGTCTGAGTCTTGCATCATAGCTTTTAGGTCTGCGTCGCTAATGACGTTGCCAAAGGTTTCACCATTTTCATACTGTTGAAACAGCGCAATTAACCAAAATAGCTTGACCACGCTAGCCGGAAACAGCGGCTTGTCTGCTTGAAAGCCGCCGAACGACCCGGTATTCAGATCGACCAGCTTAATCGACAAGTCTTGCGTCGGGAGGCCACTATCCATCGCAATATTTTTAGCTTCGTCAACAATTGCCAAGAGACGAGGATTCTGCGGTAGTACCAGAGGATTTACATTGCTGTAATAAACCTGATTACCTGTTGTAGGCATGCTGGCTGTAGATGTGCTGGCTATAGATGCGCTGGCTGTAGATGTGCTGGGTATAGAGGCACTGGCTGTAGGCGGGCGATCTATAGCAGTACGACCTGCAAGCGCAGGAAGGGTACTACTAGCCGCACGCTGATTGAGATCCAAAAGAAGGTAGGTGAGCGTGCCGAGGAAGGCAGAACAAAGCGCGATCGCAACTAGCCATGCTGCGCCTATCTTCGGCACTCGATTGGGACGCGCTCGATTTGACAGCGCTCGGCTTGGGAGTGTTTGGCTTGGGAGTGTTTGGCCTCGACGCGGTCTATTTTGTTGCACCATGATCTCAATCGCTACCCTATAGATTTGCTCAGACAACAGCTTGCTCAGACAACAGAATCGATGAGATTACAGCTCGAATAGACTATACTTCGCCTAAGTACTTTGTACAGACTTGGCGAAAGTCGTCACCACGGACTTCAAAATTGGCGTACTGGTCAAAGCTGGCACAGGCAGGAGAAAGAAGAACCGTTTTAATCGATTGCGCCTTACAGATTTCTGTCCCTCTGGCAACGGCACGGTCTATGGTTTGAACAATCTCGTAGCTGTCATAGTCAGATTCTTTTAGCCTCAGTGCAAACAGTTCAGCCGCATCGCCCACCAGTAGAACAACGGCGGCTCGCTGTTTTATTTGAGCGATCCAGGCGGTGTCGTTACCATCTTTGGGCGCACCGCCCGCAATCAGGATGGCTGGGCCTGCGACTGAGCGCAAACCCACTTCAGCCGCGTCGTAGTTGGTGGCTTTGCTGTCGTTGATGAAGTCTACGCCGCGCCAGGTGCAGATGTGTTCTAGGCGATGAGAGACGCCGGGGAAGCTGGCAACGCCTTGAGCGATCGCAGCTTTGTCAATGCCCGCCAGCCGAGCCGCAGCGACTGCCATCAGCAGATTTTGCTGATTGTGCTCACCCACCATCCGCAGCGCTTTGGTCTCAACCACTGGCTCGCCTTTATGTACAACCCAGCCGTCTTCAACATAGGTATCTGGCGTAATAGGATGCAGGGCGGCTTTGCCGTTAAGACTGGTCCAGTGGTGGCGAGGTGAGCTGTGCAACTGGCTGCGCAGCGTCGGGTCATCGCCGTTGATGATGGCAGACTGTGACCTAGCGAGCAAGGATGCCTTGATGCGGTAGTAATTTTCAACCGTTTTGTGGCGGCTAAGATGGTCGGGGGTGAAGGTGGTCCACAGGCCAATGGTCGGCGCGAGTGAGGCGGCGGCTTCAATTTGGTAGCTGCTGAGTTCGGCGATTACCCAGTCGGGGGCGTCGGTGAGGGCAAGTTCGCAGGCCGCGTAGCCGATATTGCCACAGGCCGGGGCGTTGAGCCCGGCGGCTTTGAAGATGGCGGCAACTAGGGCGGTGGTGGTGGTTTTGCCATTGGTGCCGGTGATGCCCAGCCAGGGGCGATCTTTGAGCGATCGCCAGGCGAGTTCCATTTCGCCAATCGTTTCAATTCCCAACTCACGGGCGGTAATCAGGGCCGGTGCATCCCAGGGAACACCGGGGCTAACGACCAGCAGATCTAACCCCTCGCCTTTTGCAATCTGAGCGTCAAAAGCGTGGTTGAGCTTGACGGTGATGCCCTCTGCTTTGAGCCGTTGAGCATCGGACTGGTGGCGCTGGGCAACGCCGCGATCGCTTAGCGTCACCTGCCAGCCCTGACGAGAAAGGACACGGGCAGCAGCAATACCGGAACGGCCAAGGCCAATGACGTGGGCTGTTTTCATGAGAATATCGTTAAGCTCAAAATCTTAAGCCGCGATTGTATCAGCTTTTCACAATCTCACCGAAGTCTGCCAAGACGCGAGCGTGATTTCTGAGTAAACCTAACAGGTTCAGGCGATTTTTACGAACCGCCGGGTCTTCGGCCATGACCATCACGCTGTTTTCGCCATCAAAGAAGTTAGCAACTGTAGGCGCAGCCTGCTCTAGACCAGCAATGAGCTTGCCATAGTCACGTTCGGCCTGAGCCGCTTTGGTTTGGGGCAGCAGGGTTTGCAGGCTATCGTAAAAAGCCTGTTCTGTCGGCTGCTCAAATAGGGCCTGATCGACAAGTTCAGACGGATCGAGCACGTCGGTAGCCAAATCGCCTTGGGCGGCTAGCTTGGCGGCGCGGTTAACGGTTTCATAGATGGTGGCAAGGCGACCGTCATCGCGGATGGACTGGAGAAAAGTAGCGCGATCGCGCACGTCCAGCAAATCGTTCAGCGCCCGCGACTGATAGTCTGCGTCTTGACCAAAAAGAGCGTTGACCAAGTCATAATCAATGCCCTGCCCATCTTGCAGCAGCGTCCGGATGCGCTGATCAAAAAACGAGGCGAGCTGATCTTTTAGCTCATTGACATTAACCCCATCTCTGGCTGCGGCAAAGTCTGTCACCACCTCAGAGAGCACGACTTGCAGCTTCAGCGGCAGATTCGCCGCCCACACCACATTGACGATGGCATTAGCCGCACGGCGCAGGGCAAACGGATCGCTAGAGCCTTTGGGCAGTTTGCCAATGCTAAAAATGCTCACCAGGGTATCGAGCCGGTCGGCGATGCCCACGACTTGACCCGTAGTTGTTTTCGGCAGCGCGTCGCCTGCTCCTTTTGGCAAATAGTGTTCGTAAATCGCATCGGCAACCGCCTGGGGTTCGCCGCTATTTTCAGCGTATTTCTGGCCGATATAGCCTTGCAGCTCAGGAAACTCGCCCACCATCTGCGTCACCAAGTCAGCCTTGCAAAGCTTGGCCCCGCGAATGGCTTGCTGTTTTTCCTCAGCGCTAAGGCCAAGATGATCGCTTAGGAAAGCGGTGATTTGCTCAATGCGGCTGACTTTTTGGCGTACAGAGCCCAGCGAGGCCTCAAAAGTAACGGTTTCGAGCCGGGGCAAATAGTCGGCTAGGGGCTGCTTTTGATCGGCATCAAAGAAGAATTTGCCATCGGCAAGGCGGGCCCTAATCACGCGCTCGTTGCCCTGAGTAATCAGCTCAGACTTGGCCGGGTCACCGTTAGAAACTGTGATGAAATAGGGCAGCAAGTCTTCTGAGGTGGACGCGGGGCGCACCGGAAAGTAGCGCTGATGGCTTTCCATTTCGGTAACGGTCACTGCTGACGGTAGCGCCAGAAAGTCATCATCAAATCGGCCAATCAGTGTGGTGGGCCACTCAACAAGATCAACAACTTCGGCCAGCAAATCTTCGTTGATGATGGCATGGCCGCCGACAGACTCAGCAGCGGTAGCAACCTGGCTAAGGATGGTTTCTTTACGTTGATGTGGATCAACCGTGACGTAGCCTTCTTTGAGGCTATTGACATAGCTGTCGGCGGTAGCGAGGGTGATGGGGTCAGGGTGCAGAACACGGTGGCCAAAGGTCGTGCGATCGCTCTCACATACCTCAGAACCATTTTCTAGCGTTACCGAAAGCAGCTGATCGTCTAGCAGCGTTACTAGCCAGCGAATGGGCCGAGGAAAGCGCAGGTCGCCATCGCCCCATCGCATAAAGCGATCGCCCTCTAGGCCGAGTATCCACTCAGGCACCCTTTCGCACAAAAGCTCTACCGTCGCGCGGCCTGGAATCTTTTGCTGTACAAAAATGAACTCACCTTTTGGCGTCTCACGAATCTCAAGATCTTCGACGCTGACGCCTTTAGAGGCAGCGAAACCAGTGGCCGCTTTGGTGGGCTGGCCGTTTTTAAACGCGGCTTTGGCAGGGGGGCCTTTGGCCTCTTCTTCGCGATCGGGCTGCTGCTGAGGAAGCCCTTTGATCAGCAGCGCTAGGCGACGTGGCGTACCGTAAAACTCAATGCTGTCGTAGGCCAAAAACTGCTCTGATAGCTCAGCCGGAATTTTGGTTTTCCACTGGGCTAGGGCCGCGCTGACAAAGCTGGCGGGAAGTTCTTCGGTGCCGACTTCTAATAAAAAAGTTGCCATGACGTTGCAGACGGTTGGGAAAGCGCCTTCATTATTGCAGAAGGCCGCAAAGTTGTGGCTAACGACTCTGCCAAGCCGCCGGTTCGACCACGCACTGTCCACAGGCTTATCACCGCGCTGTCACCGAAAAGAGCCGTTAATCGCTACACTGACCAGTGTGAATACTGTCTTTGATGCCGATCAGCTCCTATGTCTGTTTATGTCGTTCTGTTTAATGCACGCACCGAAAACGAGGGAATTCATTCTCTAGAAATGGAAGGGCGGCAGCTCGTGCTGATGTTCGAGGTAGAAGACGATGCGACTCGTTTTGCCGTCATGCTAGAGGCGCAGGATTTTCCACCGGCCTCGGTCGAAGCGTTTGACCCAGAAGAGATTGAAGAATTTTGTGAGAGCGCGGGCTATGAGGCGGTGCTAGTAGAAGACGGCACGCTGTTGATGCCGCCAGAGAAAGCCGTTGAAGAAACAACTTGGAATCTGGATACGGACCCGAATGCGATCGCCCGTGCCAAACTAGAAGAAACCGCCAGGGGCAGCGTGCAAGACGCCTCGTCAGATGAGATGGATCGAATTCGAGCCCAGTTGGAGAAGTTACTATGACCGATAGGCACACTGATGGGCAAGATCGCGGCCATCTGCTCACAGAGCAAAACAATCCCAATAGTCAGAATTTAGACGAGCTGTCTACCCTAGAAATGGTGGACGTTTTTAACCACGAAGATCAAAAAACAGTAGATGCGATCGCCCATGCTAGAACCCACTTAGCTCAGGCGATTAATCTAGCCGCCGCTTCACTCAGAGAAGGCGGCAGACTGTTCTATGTCGGCGCAGGCACCAGCGGCAGGCTCGGCGTCTTAGACGCGGCAGAATGCCCACCAACGTTTTGCACACCGCCAGAGCTAGTGCAGGGAATTATTGCCGGGGGCGCAGCGGCTCTGCTGCGTAGCTCTGAAGCACTAGAAGATGAGGAAGCCTCGGGGGCTAAAACAATCATTGACCACCGGGTAACGCGGCGCGATGTCGTTGTTGGAATTACCGCAGGCGGAACCACGCCCTATGTGCACGGCGCGCTACAGGCAGCCAGGCAGTGCGGAGCCAGCACAATTTTTATGGCCTGCGTGCCCGCTGAGCAGGTGCCAGTAGATGCGGATGTAGACATTCGCCTGATAGTAGGCCCAGAGGTGCTGGCCGGTTCGACGCGGCTAAAGGCGGGAACGGTGACAAAGCTGGCGCTAAATATTCTGTCGACCGGGGTGATGGTAAAGCTAGGGAAGGTGTACGGCAATCGGATGGTGGACGTGGCGGTGACCAATCGTAAACTGCGCGATCGCGCCATCCGCATCCTGTGCGATCTTACCGATCTAGAGCGAGAGCCCGCAGGTAAGCTGTTGGATAAAAGCGGATTACAGGTAAAAGTAGCTCTAGTAATGCAGCTAGCAGGCGTAGAAAAAGCACAAGCAGAGAAAGTACTTGCTGAAGCTGAGGGAAATTTAAGAATAGCGCTAGCCAGCTCTGTTGCTGCCGATGCAGTAACAGAGAAAAGCTAGTGTTTATTTTGATGTTCGTAGCGTGAAAAGTCTATTTAGTCTTTAGGGTCCGCTTCAAAAGCTGGTTAGACTAAAAAAGCCGGTTAGGCCAAAACTCAGACACTCTCGACAGTCTCAAGGACACACGCTAGAAAAAGGCGCGTGCTAGGCAAAGACAAAATCGGCTTGAGTCACGCTGGTCGTATTCTGCACCACCGCAATCAAATCGCTATTGAAATATATGCCCATATCTAGAACAGCAACCTCACTCAAAATCTGGCTCGCTTCTAGCTTATAGCTACTGATTGCTTGCCCTATCCCTAACTGAAGCTTGTCAATGCCTGCTTCCCAGTCTTTGATAATGGCATAGCCGTCGCCTTGGTAAAACGCCCCCTGGCTATTGCCCAGCACAAAGCGATCTTGGCCGAGTCCACCAAAAAGCTGGTCGCGATCGCTCGTCACCCAATCATCTGTCCCTTGCAGCAAGTCGTTGCCGCCGCCGCCAACTAGCAAGTCGTCGCCCGCCTGCCCGTACAGCGCGTCATCACCCCCACCGCTCCATAGGCTGTCATTACCCCCACCGCCATACAGCACATCTTGGCCATCTAGCTCAGACTCGGTTGCGCCGCCATCATCGCCAATTAGCTGATCGCTAGCACTACCGCCCCAAATTTGGTCGCTACCGGTGCCGCCCCAAATGCTGTTTTGCAGCTCGCGTCCATACACCACATCGTCGCCACCTTGGGCCGCAATCTCTCCTGTGGCTTCCCCTGCAAAAATCGTGTCGTTACTCTGCGAGCCAAAAACGCTCTCTATGGTGGTGCCAAAGCTCAGCCGCGTGCCTAGGCTGCTAGTTTTTTGAATGGGCGTCTCCTGCACACGGCTATCTTTTGGCGCATAGCTAAAGCTGTTGTAGGCTTCGCTGGTTGTCAAAATACCGTCAGCGCGCACATCCAAGATATAGCCCGCCGCACTCGGTGCCAGCGCCGAAAAATCTAATCGGTCATTCCCGCCGCTATCAATCAGCGTCAGCTTACTGGCTGCGGCTGCATCGCCCCAGCTGCGGGTTCCATCTGTAAAGCTATAGACAGAGCTAAACTGGTAGGCTGTGTCCTCTATGTTCAGCAGCCTTACACCAAACAAAGACTGCAAAGCGTCAATATCGTAAGGCATTGGCGTAATGGCCCCTTGCCCCGAAAAGTTGTAGGACATGACGCTATTGGTCGTGTTGTCTACCTCATAGCCTAAAAGAGGGCCGCTATCTAGATCGGTCGCGCTGTAGCCGCCCGGATGCTTTAGGCCCATCGCGTGCAAAATCTCGTGCAGCAGGCTCATAAACCCATGACTGCCATAGCCGCTCTGAAAGCCATTCGTATCTGTACTATTGTCATAAGCGCGACTGAGGTATACGTCGTGCGCTAGCTCGTAGGCGTAGTAGTCGTAGGCTTCAGAATCATGCAGCTGAACGTTGATATCCGCCTCGCCGCTGACTTCAACAAACGTGACTTTAACAAACGGCTCAATCAGCGTTTTGAAGATGTCACGAACGTTCTGAGCGATCGCATCGCTAACCTGCTTTTCACCTTTCGCAAACCCAAAGGTAATCGTGCCGTCCAGGGCCTTCAGCGGCGTAGAGGACACGAGGGCTTTAGATTTCTCGGAAGCAAAAACGAAGGCTTCAGCCGGATCTATTTCAGACAAATCGGTTGCAACAACCAAGGCTTCAGACTGCTCAGCAGCATGATCGTCAGCGGCATGATCAATAGACATAAAGGCAGTTTTAACGGACGTAACCGTTCAATCACAGTGGGTTAGCGATAGAGCACCATCTGTTTTAAATTCCATCAAAACAGCATAACCTGATGTATTTCACTGTAAGCGATTACACGGGCCGCTTGAGGTCGCTGCCTTCTTAACTCAATGAAGTTATGGTGAATATTAGATAAAGAGCAGCTGCTTGACAATGGATTTTTCCACCTGGGCCAGCTGAGCTAGCGAATCGGGGTGAATGAGACATTCATCTCCCCAATGAAAAGCGTAGACAACAAAAGCTGGAAATATCGGCTGAGAAATATCGGCTGAGAAATATCGGCTGAGAAATACCGGCTGATAGAGTTAGGAGGATGACACTAACGCTCACCGGCCTCAATTTGCCGCACCGCTGTCAGCGCCGAATAACTTACGCCTGCCGTGCCTTCTCCCGGGTGCGTACTGTCGCCCACTAGCCACAGGTGTTTGATCGGCGTACGCGTGGCAAACCCAAACGGCCCAAAGGTGGGCACCCGCTGACCAATGCCACCGACGATTCCTTGCGATCGCCCCGTAAACGTTTCAAAGCTGCGCGGCGTCGCGGCTTCTACATGCACCAGATGCTCAGGTCGCAAGTCAAAATAGTCTTTTAGCCGAGCGATCGCCGCCTGCGTATATCTCTCCTTCATTGCTCTATACTCATCTTCATCACAGTCATACCAGGGCTGAACATCTGTAAAAGAAGACGCAATAATGGTTGCTTTACCTGCGGGTGCGCGCCCGTCTCCCTCACGACTGACCGACACAAAAAGAGAATTATTCTCTGCTATCGGCCCCGCATAGTCGTATAAAAATTGCAGGTGAGGCGAACAGTTTTCGGGTATCGCCGACTGTTCTACGCCCAGATAAATCACAAACGCCCCGGATGAAGGCTCCAAGTTCTTCACTCTCTTTTCATAGCCTTTCAGTCTGCTGTCTTTCATTCCATTGTCTTGTACTAAGCGAACAAGATTCTGCACGGTCACATTGGCAACAACCTGATCGGCAGCCTCTAACCAAGACTCTCCTTTCTGATTGGTAACTTTCACCTGAGCCTGCTTTCCCGGTGTCATGTCCGGGGTCATATCTATGGCCTCTACCGTATGGCGCATATACAGCTCACCGCCGTCCCGTTCGAGCGATTCGACTAAGCGATCGCTTAGCACCTGCATACTCCCTTTTAAATGAAACAATCCTTGGGGCGACTGCGACACGCCTAGTGCTGTCGCCGCATACAGCGTTGCTGTTTTATCCGCCGTCGTCTGCGAATACAGCTTTAGCTGCATATCCAAAAACGTTCGCAGCCGCCGATTTCCGGACAGCTCATAGCCTCGTAAAATATCTCCAACCGTCGAAAAAGCGTAGGGAACCGTCAGTAAAGTATCTGGTCGCAGGGCCGTCAATAGCTGCCAAACATCCCACATGCTACGCGGCGGCAGCACCGGATCTCGCTGCTGAAATCGCCAGCTAAAATCAAACAGCGCCTTCATAAAGGCCCAAAAAGGCGCGCTTCCCGGAAATTGTCTCTCTCTTTCTGCCTGCCACCGCTGCGGATCGCGCCAGACGTTAATCGGCGTCTGCTCTCCCGGTAAAAACACCGCACAGGCCGGGTCGCATTCACTCGCCTCGGGCAAATCAATCTCTAACGCTTTAAATATCTGATGATGAATTCCACCCGGCTCTAACCCTGCAACCTGAGTTGCCCCCACATCAAACGTAAAGCCACGACGCTTGAAAGTAGACGCGCACCCGCCCGGCACAATCGCCTGATCGAAGACCTTCACCGCATAGCCTCGATGCGCTAGCAGTGCCGCCGCCGTCAGTCCACCAATCCCCGCGCCAACCACCACTACCTTTTTCGCCGCGCCGCTACCTGCCATCAGTCTTTACATTTCTTAAGATCTTTTCTTAGTCTAGCGTTCTACTTCGCCTACTCTCGAAGCTATCTCTTCTGTCATCGCAATCTCCCCCGTTCGGTACACAGATCTTGATCTTCTAGCTCCGTAAGCTGTAGATGTCGAAATTTATGTAAAAACAATGGCAGATCCTAACAACGTTCCCCAAGAAGCCCAGCAGCTTCAAGAAGATATCAACAGCCCTGACGAAGAAACCAGTCAGAAGGCAAAAGCAGACGTCGCCAGCACAGATTTCGATAAAGAATACGAAATTGCGCAGGAAAACGAAACTGGTTCGGGCACTCAGTCTAGCGATTCAAATCCGATTAATCGCAAAGGTGCAAACACAGGCGAAAAGGCGGCAACAAGTAAAGGTGCAGTCGATGATATCGACAGTCCTGGCGATAGCGATCCAGACGATTATATGGATATGGCCAAAGCTGTTGGGGAAAAGAAAGACGCTCAGGAAAATGCTGATACAGACGAATAGTCCGCTGTTCTCATCTTTTTCAGACAGTGGTTTCTAGAAAAGAGACTGAGAACACATGAAAAACGCCAGTCAGAGATTACATCTGACTGGCGTTTTTTCTGCGCTTTTTCCTACACGCTTTTTCCTACCTGCACACTTTTTCTACAGAGGCTTGAGGACTACTGCTCGTCTCGAGACAAGTTAAAGATGAACGGCACGCCGCCGCCCTCACCGTTGGTCACCAGCACCCGAGGCATCTGTGCGCCTCCTTCCTTCCAGGCTTCAATCGCTTCTTTTTGCAGAACTAAGTTACCACCCTGCGCTTTGAGCGTTTCAGCAATCAGCCTTTGGGCCTCAGCCCGGCCTTTGGCCCGGTTAATCTCAGCCTGCGCTTCTTGCTCCGCTTCTTGGGCAACATACACAGCCCGCTGCGCTCGCTGCTCCGCAATCTGTTTTTCTTCTACCGCCCGAGAAAATTCTGGCGAAAAGGTCAGATCAATCACACTGGTATCAAGGACATCGATTCCATACTTCTCCAGTCGCTTGGCCAAGGCGTTGTCAAAATCTTCTTTCAACAGCACGCGTTGAGTAATGGCCTGCTCGACCGTACGCCGCGCGGCGGCTACTTTGAATGACTCTTGGGTCTGCGGCGCAATAATTTTGCTCACAATGTTCGAAAGTGAACCCTGCTCACGGCGAATATCTACAACCTTCGTTGGCTGCAAGCGAAAGTTAATCGCAAATCTTGCCTTCAGATCTTGCAGGTCTTTCGTTGAGCTTTCTGCGGGTACTTCAAACTTTTGCACGGTGATGTCGTACACGTCCACATAAGACACAAACGGCGGTTTTATATGGATGCCTTCTAGCAGTACGCCATTTTGAGCTTTACCCAGTACGCTCAGTACGCCTGCTTGCCCCGGATTGATAATCACAAAGCTGCTAGCCAATATAAGCGCGACTACAGTTGCGATCGCAGCAATAAATACCGGCTGACTATTTCCCTTGTTCACGGTCAACTCAAAAACTCCTCTTAAATATATATAGATAGACTTGCCAGCAAACTCCTGCTGAAAAGCAAAAAGCCCAGAAAAAAGACTAGCTTGCCAGCAGCCCTATCAATTCTCCTGATCCGGCCACCACGCGACCAATGTCATAAGCCGCAATTCCTTCTTGGTTAAAGAACTCACGCGCCGCCTCCGACACATCGGGCGGCACAATCACCACAAAGCCAACTCCCATGTTAAAGGTATTAAACATATCTGGCAGGCTGACATTCCCCGCTTGACGCAGCCAGTCGAACACAGGCAGTACTGGCCAGCTATCGGCATCCACCTGGGCCGACTGCTCCGCGCCCAAACAGCGCGGCAAATTTTCTGGTAGGCCCCCGCCCGTAATATGCGCCATGCCATGAATATTCAAATTAGCCTTTAACGCCGCAAGCACTGGCTTTACATATAGCTGAGTCGGCGTTAGCAGCACCTCGCCCAAAGACTGGCCGTCCAGGCTCTCTGGCTTTTCGGCCCAGTCGTAGCCCACTGGCCGCCCCGCCTCACGGGCGTCTCTTTGGCCTTCTGCCACGATTTTTCGCACTAGGCTAAAGCCATTGCTGTGCACGCCGCTGCTAGCCAATCCGATCAGGCGATCGCCCACCCGCACCCGCGAGCCATCTAGCATCTGATCTTTTTCCACAATGCCGACACAAAAACCCGCCAGATCGTACTCACCCGGTCCATAAAAACCCGGCATTTCAGCCGTCTCTCCGCCCAGCAGCGAGCAGCCGGACGTTTGACAGCCACTCGCCACCCCAGCTACGACCTGAGCTAGCTGCTCTGGAGCTAGCTGCCCCGTGGCCAAATAATCCAAAAAAAACAGCGGCTCTGCGCCAATTGTCAGCACGTCGTTCACACACATCGCCACCAGATCAATCCCCACCGTATCGTGGCGGTCTAGAATCTGAGCTAGCTTTAGCTTTGTCCCGACACCATCTGTACCCGACACCAGCACTGGCTTTTGATAGCCACTCGGCAGCTCAAAACAGCCACCAAATCCGCCCAGCGCGCCCAAAACTTCAGGGCGACGGGTGCCTTCCACCATGCCTTTAATCTTGTCGACAAACGCCCGACCCGCCTCTACATCTACCCCTGCCTGCCGATAGTCCATGAGTCACATTCCTTCCCAAAAAGCTGTATCTAGCGCTCACAGGCTATATTCACATGTCGCGCATCCTAATTACGATTACGAGTAAAAAAGGAGGCTGCGCGATCAAAACCTCAAGGACAAAATCGACTATTTCTAAAAAACGATGCAAGACATTTTTAGGGCCATTAGCAGACTTTCTATGCAACTAAATGCATAATCCCCAAAATACTATTCCTTTAGACGCATTAAAAAATAGAATTTATTAATCAGTAATCTAGATGACAAATCAGATTACTGATAAGCATGATCGAAGATTAACAAAGAGAGCTAACAGGGGAAAATCCTTTACATTTCGTCATTTCAGGTTTTTCGTGAAGGACATATAAAGATTTCTTTTTAGGTGACCCGAGAAAATTCTCGGATCTTGACCCAGATTTGTTCGTGTAGATTAGCGAGAGTTCATCTAAATCCAAGTTTGAGGTCAAGCGCTTTCAATCAACTAGCGGTCTAGATACAAACGATCGGCTGTAAAAAGCCAAGGTCAAGACCGTTGCGATGTAGCCAATTATGTCTTTGCTTTCTAAAGGTTCAATTCAAAAACAGTTCGCACATGGTTTGATAGCAGCCGTTCTGCTCACCGGTGCAAGTGCAACCCTGGCGGGTGCACAGCCCACAAATCAATCATCAAAAACTCAAAATGTTGAATCACTCGAAGCTAGCGTTGCTTCTGAACTAGGATCGTCAAGTGTGATCGCATCTGACCTGCTTGCCTCTGACCTGCTTGCCTCTGGCCTTCAAGAGGCCGTTTCACCAACCGAGCACGCACCTGAGCTCGGCGATGATGTCAGCGTCTATCCTTACGCCATTGATGGTAGGCAGGCCGCTACGCTCTACATCAAAGACATTCCGGTACTCACCTTTATTGGAACCGAAGTCAACAGCCTGTCTAATCGCAGTGGGACAGTTTCTTTAGCGTCTAGCAGCAGCGAGGCAGCATTGGGTGCTGGCACGTCTGAAGCCGGGAACATTCTGAACAGTGCTCAAGAGAGCGATCCGGTCCTAAGAGCCACTGATTTAGGTTCACAGCTAAGCCAGTCAGGAATTGACGCCGAAGCGCTTTCTGTTCGCTGGAACGAAGAAACCGATGGGTACATCGTCACACTGGACGATGAAGATTTACTCGCACTCGATAGCCGCACCGTCTTGGCCGACACCACCGAAGACCCGGCAGAAGATGCTCTACAGGTTACAAACCGTTTGCGCAGGCTAATAGGCAACGCTGACCCCGTTGCAGAAATCGAAGGGTTGCCTGAACCTGAGCCCGAACCCACTGTTGCCGCTGCGCCCACACCTGCGATCGCATACACCAATGTCGGTAGCGCATCCTGGTACGGTCCGGGGTTCAATGGCAGACGCACAGCCAGCGGTGAAGTGTTCAATCAAAACGCCATTACAGCCGCGCATCGAACTTTGCCTTTTGGGACAAGAGTACTGGTCACCAACCTAAATACAGGACAGCAGGTGACAGTGCGTATCAACGATCGAGGCCCTTATTCCGGCCACAGGATCATTGATTTATCGGCAGGTGCGGCAGCTCAGATTGGTCTAACAAGATCAGGTGTCGGCACGGTTCAGCTAGACGTACTGGCTTACTAAATCTGCTAGCGCTGCTGGCTTACCTGGTAAAGGTTTTGCCTGTTGATAGAATTGTCTAGGTGCAATTTCTAGAGAATGTCTTTGCGATGAGAAGTCTCTGCTGGCAAATGGAACTGGAAAACAGATAGCTTTAAGGGGTCTTTCTTCAGCGAGAAAGGCCTTTTTTCATCTGTGGCCTGTTTATCTGCCTCTTGCGTTCAGTGGCGTTTAATCAATGGATTTTTACCATGCATCTGTTTAATACCATCGCTCAGCTGCATAGCTATCTAGACTTACGCTCTAGTCAAAGCATTGGGCTAGTTCCCACGATGGGCGCACTGCACGCAGGGCACTTGAGCTTGATTGAGCGATCGCGCCAGCAAGACGACATCGTCATCGTCAGCATCTTTGTGAATCCGCTTCAGTTTGGGCCCAACGAAGATCTTGACCGCTATCCTAGACCTGCCGAAGCCGACCAGGCAAGCTGTAAAAGCAGCGGCGTTGATGTCATATTTATGCCATCTCCCCAAGATCTCTACGGCACCGAACAGCCCAATTTGTCAGCTGTCACTCAGGTCGTTCCGCCCCAGGCGATGATCGACACGCTCTGTGGCCACTCTAGGCCCACTCATTTTCAGGGCGTTGCAACAGTGGTTACAAAGCTGCTAAACATCGTCAGGCCCACCCGCGCCTATTTTGGCCAAAAAGACGCTCAGCAGGCGGCTATCCTCAAACGCCTTCAGCAAGATCTCAGCTTGCCAGTAGACATTGTCATCTGTCCGATTATCCGCGAGGCAGACGGCCTTGCCCTTAGCTCTCGCAATCGATATCTCGTAGGCGCAGAGCGTCAGCAGGCCCAGATTCTCTACCGCAGTCTCAAAGCTGCCCAAGCTGCCTTTAATCAAGGAGAAAGGCAAGCCTCAGCCCTTTTAGCTGCGGCGCGAACCGTCTTTGCAGGTCAGCCAGGTGCAGCACTTGACTATCTCGCTTTAGTTCATCCTGATACACTAAAGCCTTTGCACACAATCGATAGCATAGGTATGATGGCGATCGCAGCATATATAGGCCCCACCCCACCCAGCAGCGAGCATTCTGAGGCCGCAGAAAAGACCACAGAAAAAGCCACAGACACCCGCACCCGAATCTTAGACAACATCATTCTCACTAATCGCGCCCCAATCATTGCCATCGATGGCCCTGCCGGTGCAGGCAAATCTACTGTCGCCCGTCAGCTTGCCCATCAGCTTGGGCTGCTTTATCTAGACACAGGTGCCATGTACCGCGCACTTACCTGGTACGTCCTCCAGCAGGACACTGACCCAGCAAACGCAGATGCCGTCGCGAAGCTGCTGCCCCACTGCCAGATCCAGCTCATTGCCGATATCCAAAACGACACGCCACAGCCGCCGCAGGTCACCGTAAACGGGGAAAACGTCACCCAGGCGATTCGGACAGCGACTGTCACCGGGCAAGTATCCACCATCGCCGCTCAGTCGGCGGTGCGGGCCAAGCTGGTTGAACAGCAGCAGCAGTATGGTCTTGAAGGTGGCGTCGTCGCTGACGGGCGAGATATTGGCACCCATGTATTTCCCAACGCCGAACTTAAGATTTTTCTCACCGCCTCTGTACAAGAGAGAGCCCAGCGTCGCTATCGAGAGATAGAAGCAAATCAGGCATCCACAGCAGCCTCACTGCCTAGCCTAGAAGAATTGACTCAGTCTATTGCCGAACGCGACCATAAAGATTCCACCCGTGCGGTTGCGCCGCTCCGAAAAGCGGACGATGCTGTCGAAGTGGTGACTGACCGTCTAAGTGCAGACCAAGTCATTGAAAAAATAGCCGAGCTTTACCGCCAAATAACCGCTAAGCCATAGCCCACAACTAAGCCCATAACTAAGCCCATAACTATCAGTAATCGCCAGCAGCTAGCCCATCACTAATGGACAAAAAATCTCAGCGCCGAGCCCTGCTAAAAGCTCGACAGTCGATGCCCGAGCGCATTCGGCGAGAAAAATCTGTCAGTATCTGCCAACATCTACAAAACTGGCCCGTCTTACAGCACTCTCGACTGACGCTGGCCTACTGTAGCTTCAATGCAGAGCCTGATCTCAGCGCGCTGCTGGTTCAAGGGAAAAGCTGGGGCCTGCCCCGGTGCGAAGGCAAAACCCTCGTTTGGCACCGCTGGTTTTCCAGCAGCCCGTGGGCCTTAAATCCTGGCACTTACGGCATCATAGAGCCCGATCCTAGCTCTCCTTTGATTGATCCTGAGCAGGTCGATCTGATTTTGGTGCCCTGCGTGGCTTGCGATATTAATGGCTATCGGCTGGGCTACGGCGGTGGGTTCTATGACCGCATGCTGAGCGATCGCACCTGGCAAAATAAAACCACCCTCGGCATCGTCTTTGAATATGCCAGGCTACCTATGGTGCCTCGCGACGACTGGGACGTGCCGCTAGATGGAATTTGCACAGAAAGCGGACTGTTTTTAAAGCGATGAGCACCTTAAAACGATGAGCAGAAGAGGTTGAGTGAGGCTAAAGCCTACAGCTCATTTATCCCAAAGCCGAATGCCGCCGAGTAGACCCAACAGATTAGACACAACAGTCACGTTTTCGGGAAGGTCCACCTCTATTTGCTTAACTTCGCCACCGCCAATATAGAGATGATCGTAGTTAAAAACACGCGATAGCTGAGCGATCGCCTTAAGCAAACGACGGTTCCACTCCTCTGAACTCACTTTCTTGAGCGCGGCCCGTCCTAGCTGCTCTTCATAGGTCTCACGCTTACGAAAGCGGTGATGGCCTAGCTCTAAATTAGGCACTAGGTGCCCTTCTGTAAACAGCGCCCCGCCACATCCGGTTCCTAGCGTCATCACTAGCTCTACGCCCTCACCCGAAATCGCACCCAAACCCTGTAAGTCAGCATCGTTAGCGACCCGCACAGGTTTACCCGCCATCTGTGAAAACTGGCTCGCCAAATCATATTCCACCCAGTCAGGATGCAGATTAACCGCCGTATAGACGACGCCTTTGCGCACCACACCCGGAAATCCGACCGAAACGCGATCAAATTCGCCGCGCCGGTCCACCAGCGTTTTAAGCACTGCCATCACGGCTTCGGGCGTGGCGGGTTTGGGCGTTTTAATGCGATCGCGCTCCCCTATAGGCTGCCCGGCCTCATCTAGCAGCATCGTCTTCACGCCGCTACCACCAATATCAACTGCCAACGTCTTCATTGCAATTCCTTAACGCCTGCGTCGTTATAAGTACGCATCTAATACCGCCCCAATCTACCCGCTAGCGGTCCACTCATCACTCATTTTGTGGGCGCAAACCACCAAATCGATAAATCTCTTCAAATACCTTCACCCATCCTGCTGCTATCGAGCTTAAAATCGCCTCCCCCTTTTCAGCCGTCGCCACTGTGGCATCGCCCACCACCCCGCTGCGGCTTAAGTCCTTCATCGTCCAAGCCACTGGCAGCTGCCCTTCTAAACTCAGCAAGCTTCCTGGCTCAAACGCTGCTGGCAGCTCACGCGCCGCCTGACTCATATTCACCTGATCGGCTAGCAGCGCCAGCATCACACTTGTCTCCACATCCCCAGCATGAATCCCCTGCTCGTATTCTGCTTTCCCCACAATCTCCGCTGTCTGATGCGGAGCGCCCCACACAAAGTGAGGAAACACCATTAAATCTGCATACTGTTCACGCAAATCACGCGCCACAATCTCTAGTACCTGCGGCTGCCCGCCATGAGCATTAATGAATACCAGCTTGCGAAAACCGGCTGAATATAGGCTTTTTGCCAGCTCCATCAAAATCGCCATCAGCGTCGAGGCAGATAGCGTAATCGTTCCTGGAAATCCTGAATGCTCATTCGACTTGCCATAGCAAAGCGTCGGCAGCGCATAGGCCGCGATCGCCTGGTCTAGCTGCGCTAGCGCCCGACCTGTCACCGCAGTCGCAATCACCGAATCTACAGCCAAGGGCAAATGTGGACCATGCTGCTCAATTGCACCAATAGGTTGAATAACTAACGTATTGGCTTTGTCAGGTAAATTTTCTACTTGCGGCCAGCTTAGGTAAGGAAAAAAGCGATTTGGCGGAATATAGCTGTGCATAGAGTAAGCGGGTGTGAGCAGGAGGCAAATGCAAGAAAGCTGCGATCGCTACATTAACTTTTGGTATCTTTCTTTACACACTGCCCTCCTTGAAAGTACGGTAGAGCAGTTGTTTAGCTGGTTTCTGGCGCAGTGCCATAACGCTAGGCATCTATTAATATAGGTGAGTATTGCCGTCCTCTCGATTCGCCCCTTCAGTGCGTATTTCGCTTCGAGCGCTTCTCTGTAGCGCTTTCTGGGCCGCTTAGGTTCTTTTCGTTCCTCTATGTAACCGTTAGAGTTAGCCTCTAGACTTAAACGCCAAATTTGGGATAAATAGGCTATAAGCTTCTCATTCAGGGTGAATTTTGAGCATATTTATGGCTGTTTGTGTATGCTTGACTGGCTTACTACCTTAGCTGTCAATATTTTTCAGCTTCTATATTTTTCGCATATTCTTTAACCCTCGCTGCTGCTTTCTTAAATGAAAAACACTGCCTGCGCTCTAGGCCTGATAGAAAAATGCTCATTGGGCGCTGTAGCCCTGCTTTTACCGGCAGTGGTTACTGGAGTGGTTCCCAGTACCACCCAGCCAGCATCCGCCTCAGGCTTTCAAGATAGTCCCAAGATGGTGCTCGACGAAGCTTGGCAACTGGTCTATCAAGAATACGTAGACGCAAGCTTTAACCGAGTTGACTGGCTAGGCGTTCGCCAAACCCTGCTCAGCGGTGAATATACCTCTAGAGACGCCGCCTACAGTGAGCTTCGCCGTGTCCTTCGGCGTCTAGAAGATCCCTACACTCGCTTTCTTAATCCCGCTCAATACGCCGCGCTGACAGAGCAAACCTCTGGAGAAGTCACAGGCGTAGGGCTTCGATTACAGGCCGCAGATAGCGGGTTGATTGTCAGCAGCATTTTGGACCAGTCACCCGCGCAAAGAGCGGGGGTTGAACCTGGCGATCAGATATTAATTATCGACGGAAGATCTAGCCGCAACCTGAGCGTAGAAAATGCTTCTCAGCTCATCAGAGGAGAAAGCGGTAGTCAGCTATCTCTTACGCTGCGACGCGTAGACGGCAGCGAGGAAACGCTGATTTTGACCCGCGAGGTTGTCTCAGTTCCTACGGTCAGTTTCGAGCTTCAGCAGGAAAACGGGGTTGCGGTAGGCTACATTCGCCTAGATGAATTTAGTGCTCATGCCGCTGAGCAAATGCGCGCCGCAATCGATAGCCTCGCTGGGCAAGGGGCAGAAGCTTTCGTGCTCGATCTGCGTGGCAATCCGGGCGGACTTTTGCAGGCCAGTATCGACATCAGCCGCATGTGGTTACCCAGGGGCAGCATTGTTCGCACCGTTGACCGTGACGGACACAGTGACGAAATTTCCGCCAATCGAACGGCAGTCACTGACTTACCTCTAGCCGTGCTGGTTAACGGTCAGTCGGCTAGCTCTAGCGAAATTGTTACCGGCGCGCTTGGCGACAACGATCGCGCTGTGGTCGTTGGCAACCCAACCTTTGGCAAGGCTTTGGTCCAAAGCTTGCATGGGCTCTCCGATGGATCTGGCCTAGCTGTAACGGTAGCGCACTACTACACGCCTGATGGCACCGACATTAGTACTCGCGGCATTACGCCTGATGTCAACGTAACCCTCACAATAGAGCAGCAGCGAGAGCTAGAGACTAACCCAGCGCTCAGAGGCACTAACGCCGATCCTCAGTTTATTCAAGCAGTTGCGGCCATTGAACCAGCCGTTGTTGCCCGTCGCCAGGTCGAAGAGCCCATCATTATATCGCCAGCAACCCCGCCTCAGCCGCCTAGTCAGCTCGGTCGAATAGAGCCGTAAATAGAACTGTCATCGGGTTCTATGACTGGGCAAACACTATGACTGAGCAAACACTATGACTGAGCAAACACATAGATACGCTGAGTTTCTAGCTGCTGGCAAATGTCGCTGGGCATCATCCTTTGTCCATCGCTATTGCTAGTCGGCCAGGGAAAGAATTCTCTATCTAGGCGAATCTGTAGCTGTGTAAAGGGATCGCTACCATTCGAGACTAAAAACTCTAGTTTCTCAATGTCTTGCCAGCCAAATAGTTCGTCTAGCAAGGCAGCGATCGCGCTTACATAGGGATGCTCACAGTCTTTGTACCATTTTTCGTCAGCCAGCCCCGGCTGGTCTAAGCCCAAGTGCACAATTAGCGGCATTTGGCCAAACACGGCCACCGCCACAGAACGGGCCTCCTCTTGTAGCAGCAGCCCGTGCTTTTGGCCTAGGCTACGCAGCTTTTCTAACCTTTCGTAGCGGGCTGTCGCTGGTTCAGTAGTTGTTTCAGCCACTGAAAGAGTTTCATTTTGCGCTGGCGTCTGCTCTAGATTGCGCCCCAAAGTTCTCTCTAAATTTTGCCCTAGCGCGTCATTGCCACGCCACTGAATGGCAACCGTTACCAAGTAGGTTTGTAGCAAAAAGTGACCCAGCTTTTTGGCCTTAGTCGCCAGATAGTCAGCGTTGTAGGTTGTTGCCTCAATCAGCAAAGGCACTCTATCTACCATCTCTAGCCCATAGCCTTTAAGCCCAGCTATTTTACGGGGGTTGTTCGTAATTAGCCGGAACTGGCTAACGCCCAGATCGATCAGAATCTGCGCGCCCATGCCATAGTTGCGCTGATCGACCGGCAGGCCCAGTCTTTCGTTGGCTTCTACCGTATCTAAGCCCATATCTTGTAAGGAGTAGGCTTTAAGCTTATTAACCAGGCCAATTCCTCGACCTTCTTGGCGCAGATAGACCACAACGCCTTTCCCCGCATTTTCAATCATCTTCAGCGTGGCCTGCAGTTGCATTCGGCAGTCACAGCGCAGCGAGCCTAGTGCATCACCCGTCAGGCACTCTGAGTGCATTCGCACCATGATCGGTTCGTCTTTAAAGGTCTCTATGTCGCCTTTGACAAGGGCAATATGCTCTGATCCATCTAGCTGATTGCGGTAGGCATATACCTGAAAATCACCGAATTTGGAAGGCATTGCCGCTACTGCCTCACGCTTTACAAAGCGCTCATGCCGCAGCCGATAGCTAATCAAATCGGCGATGCTGATGAGCTTCATCTTGTGCTGCTTGGCATAGCCCAGCAGATCAGGCAGCCGAGCCATGGAACCGTCTGCATTAGAAATTTCGCAGATCACGCCCGCTGGATAGAGACCCGCTAATCTAGCGAGATCTACACCGGCTTCTGTATGGCCAGCGCGCCTGAGCACACCGCCTTCTTTTGCCCGTAGCGGAAAAATATGGCCGGGGCGACGCAGATCTTTTGGACTGGCTTTGGGATTGATTGCAACTTGAATGGTTTTGGCTCTATCCTCAGCCGAGATGCCGGTGGTCACACCTAGCGCTAGACTGGCGTCGATACTAACGGTGAACGCCGTTTGCTCATTTTCATCTTCAAACGGGCTGCTAGTAACCATCAGGGGTAGATCTAGCTCATCGAGGCGATCGCCTGTCATCGCCAGACAAATCAGACCTCTAGCTTCTACAGCCATAAAGTTAATCAAATCGGGGGTCGCAAACTGAGCCGCGCAGATTACGTCTCCCTCGTTTTCACGATTTTCGTCGTCGACGACGACAATAGCCCGACCTGCTGCTAAGTCAGCAAGCGCATCTTCTATCGAATCAAAATCAAAAGCCTGATCTGAGGCAGCATCAACCACGGGCGTTCCTTACACAACTGAGAAAACGATTACTTCCCGATTGTATCGCCAGCGAGAGGCTTACTGCCCGTCGATAGGTTCAGCCGCAGTTTCAGCCGTGGGCTCAGCAGAAAACTCAGCAGGGAGTTGGGAAGCAGGCTCAGGCGCAGATTCAGCCGCAGATTCAGCAATAGGTTCGGTCCAAACGACTGGCTTTTGGTTGGGATAGCCCATGCCGCTTTGCTCTTGCATGATCCGTCCTGCCTGGGCGGGATCAAAGTTACGGCTAAACTGCGATCGCAATTCAGCATTCTTTTGCGCTGCGCTCGTTACAGACTCTTGTAGCGTACTCAGGCGCTGCTGCTGACCCTGATAGTAAGGCACTAGCTTAGCAATCGTCGTAGCGGCAACCGTTGCTAGTAGTAAATTGACCGTGAGCTTGACAGAAGACTCGAATGCGATCGCTCGACGCACGCCCACGTGAAGCTGCCGCTTGGGTGAGTAGGCAGATTGAGCAGTAATAGATTGAACCTTCTGAGGAGAGACATCTTGGGGAGAAGGCGCAGCAGACGTAGTCAAAGACCGGGCAGCATTCATAGAGCGAAAGTCACCAAAATAGCGAGATGATTGTAATTGATGCCGAGGCAAAACGCTTCCGAGGAAACACGGTTGGATTGATACTCGCATACATTATGGGCGTATTTCTGTATCTTGCAAGCATTTCTAGAAACCTTTAAAGGCTGTAGCTGAAGGCCATGCTATCCACCGACAGCCGTACCTTTTTGGCGAATAGCTGCGATCGCTCAAACCTCAAAAAAACCATCCCACAAGCTCGTCATTGGCAACCGCCAAGCAGCTGAATAAAGCCGCAATCCATAACCAAACATGGGACCAAAAATGAGAAAACCTCCAAAGCGATGAACACTTACGGTCCTAAACGCTTGGAGGTTCTAAAAATAGAGTTTACAAAAAGGTCTAAAGAACAATTGCGTACTTCTTCGAGCACTCAGTTTTCTCGAGACTTGCTTTTTCTAAGGGCTTGCTTTTTCTAAAGGCTTACTTATAAAGCTCAGTTGCTAGGCGAAGCGCCAAAAACCCAGGAATAAGCGCAAGGCCCAATGCAACGAAAATTTGAGAATCAGATAAAGCCATGGCAATACTATCCTTTACTAAAATAGGGTAACACCCCTAAATTCTTTCGTAAGTTGGTGAAAATGTCGTCAACCTAGCTGCCAATAGTTACTAACTGTTACACATAGGCTGTCAGAAGACTTGCTCTCGTCTTCTAGCAGGCGCTCTTCCATCTAGAAGACGCTATCTAAAAGACGCTCTTTATAAGGAAGGCGCTCTTTATAAGGAAGGCGCTCTTTCTCATCTAGGCTCTTTCTCATCTAGAAGGTGCACAGCTGTAGAGTCAGCAATTATCTAGCCGCTGTTTGGCACATGTCTTGGCACATGTCACCAAAGATAAGATTATCTGCCGCTATGCCATGACAGCGCTTCCCGACTGACATGGCTAAGTCAAAGCTAGCCTAACAAAACCAGCCTAAGTCTTAAAGCTGACTTGAGCTACAGTCGAGCCACTGTCGTTTAGACAACAGCCCTAGCAGCGCGCTTTAGCTATAAAAAGCTATAAGAAATGATAAAAGAAGTGGCAAAAGTGCCACTAATCAACCGATTTACTAAAATGATTGTTATGCATACCGTCTATGGATCGAGCTTTTGAGGAGGGTTTCCATTGGGTACAAATTGCCGCCTCCAAACGTTGCCTGTTTTTTCAAGTAAATCAGTTCTTAATAAAAGCCGCTTAATATAAATTCCACTTTACAAAATCACGAATGAAGAGCAGCCTTTTTTTTCAATCGGACCCATCTCAATATGATCCACCTGTGAGTGTCCAGCCATCTTCTAGCTTTGAGCCGTCTGAGCGCGATTACAGCGATGCTGACCGGCATAACCTCAACAACAGCCCAGAATGGCTGTCACCGGTCAGTCGTCCGGGGCTAGACCGTAGGCTCATTCGGCTTCAAAGAGATGTCCTAAAAATGGGAGCGCTCGTCGAAAACTCTTGCTTACTCGCACGCGAAGCACTGTGCGATCGCAACCTAGACGCCGCCAAAAAAATTCCCGTTCAAGACAAGCAAATTGATGCGCTCTATCGCCAAATAGAAGTTGACTGTACGATTTTACTCAGCCTTGAAGCACCCGTCACCCAAGACCTGAGGCTAGTGAGCGCCTTCATGCAAATGGTCAGAGACCTAGAACGAATTGGCGACTACACCAAAAGCATCGGCAACTCAGCAATCAAGCTGTTTACCTATCCTGTTCATGACTGCATGAGCGAGATTGAAACCATGCTAGATCGCTGCCGTTCGATGGTGGCACTTTGCCTCAGGTGCCTTTCTGAGCTTAATTCTGAAGCGGGGATTGAGCTAAAGATTAAAGACGATATCGTAGACGATGATTACGACAGAATTTATCAGCAGCTGATCGCAGCTCAGCCAGTGAACGGTTCTATTGAGCCGATTATTTTGATGGTGCTCGTCATCAGAGCGCTAGAGCGAATTGCAGATCATGCCACGAATGTTGGCAAGCGAGTGACCTACGTCGTAACGGGTGAGCGGTCCTAAGACGCTGCTGCCGCGTATATGGGTTCTACTCGCTGCGGCTTCACCAATACTACTAGCGTTCAGCGAATAGAAGAACCCGCCAAACATAGCGCGATCGCTCTATTATTAAGTAATGCGGATTAAATAATGCGCTTAGGCAAAAGACTGTAAATGTAAATGCCTTTTAGCATCTATATTAATCGCACTGCAAAACAAAAATTTGACAGTCATCTACCTCTTACGGAAACATAAGAGGTCTGTAAGAGTGGCCTGCATTCTCTTTGGAACCCTACAGATTCAACTCAAGGATTCATCGCTACATGGAATTTTCGATCGCGTCACTTCTCGCTAATGTATCTAACGATAAATTAGTGACGGTAAAAACATTAGAAAAAAAGCTGAACTGTTCAGGGGACCAGGCAGTCCAAGACTTACAGATCGCGCTAGACGCACTAGAGCGCACCAACGTTCTAGAAAAATCTCGCGGTAAATATCGTCGACTAGAAGATGAAGATGTGATCGAAGGGAAGCTGAGGTGCTCTAGTAAGGGCTTTTGCTTTGCCATTCAAGACGAAGAAGGCGCTGATGATATCTATGTGCGAGAGTCTCAGCTAAATAGTGCCTGGAATGGCGATCGCGTGCTTGTTCAGGTCACCAAAGATGGTAGCCGTCGGCGGAGCCCAGAAGGCGAAGTCAAGCTGATTCTAGAAAGGGCCAATTCTTCCGTATTGGCAAAAGTTAAAGTAGAAGAGTCTGAAGACGACGAGTCGCAGCAGTTTAAGGCAATTCCTCTAGACGATCGTCTGCTATTTGAGCTAGACATCACAGACAGCAAAGAAGATCTTTCTGACTCAAACGACCACCTCATCCACGTAGAAATTACGCGCTATCCGATTGCGCAGTATCCCCCGCAGGGAAAAGTTGCGCGGGTATTAGGTAGCGACGCTGAAGATGCGGCTGATATTGACATTGTGTACTGCAAGCATGACCTGCCGCGCATTTTTTCTGAAGAAGTCTTTATTGCAGCGCGGGGCTTACCCAACCGAGTGCGAAAAGCGGACATGAAAGGCCGCGTAGATCTTAGAGATCATACCGTTCTCACCATCGATGGTCCTGATTCAAAAGTCGTTGACGATGCGCTAAGCCTAGAAATTACCGATGATGGCTATCGTCGGCTAGGCATCCATATCTCTGACGTTGCCCATTACGTGCAGCCCAGCGATGTCATCGACCGCGAAGCTAGGCGGCGCGGCACAGCGGTTTATCTGGGCGACGAAGTCGTGCCGATGCTGCCACCCCCCATTCCCAACGCGCTGTGCTCTTTGGCTCCTGAAAAAGACCGCTTGAGCATTTCGCTGCTCATTACGCTAGATGACGACGGCCAGGTTATCGAATACGAGATTCAGCCCAGCATTATTCAAGTGGGCCACCAGCTTAGCTACGAGCAAACGCAAGCAATTTTGGTTCGAGAAGACGACGAGGAGTTAGCAAAACTTGGCGCTGACCCGGACGAGTTGGAAGAGTTTGAGCCCGTCATGGACCTGATCGACAGCCTGTTTCAGCTAGCGCAGGAGGTCAAACAAAAGCGGCATGAGCGGGGCTCGTTCGAGCTAAATTTGCCCGAGCACGTTTTCCCCCCCGAAGCTGAAGAGCTATCAGAATATCTCTCCCCCAAGTTTCAATACGACGATGAGGGTTCGCTGGGCGCAATGGTAGAGTCTTCCATGCTGCCAGCGCGGATTATCGTGACAGAGTCGATGCTACTCGCCAATCATCTGGTTGCAAAGCACATTCAAGAACTCGGGCTGCCAGGGCTATATCGCATTCACAGAACGCCTGATTTGGCAGATGTGCAAGAGCTAATCAAGCTAGCTAACAATATGGATCTCTCACTTCAGCTAGAAAATGAAGAAGAAGTCCATGCCGCTGACTATCGCAACTTTACAGAGCAGTTTGCGCAGTCAAAATCAGAAAAAGTGCTGACATATTTGCTGCTAGCGACGCTGAAGCCTGCACTGTATAGCGCTCAGCCAGATGCTCATTTTGGCCTCGCGATAGAAGATGCCTACACTCACTTCACCTCGCCTGGACGTCGCTATGCAGATCTGCTGGTGCATCGGCTGCTTCATGCGGTCTTTGAGCATGGACGCGATCGCCGCTCGACGCGATCCAAAGACCGCGTTAATTTGCGCCACAGCTCTTGCCACGGCAACATCAACTGGAGCGTACTGCCGCCCGCCGTTCAGCAAGACATAGAAGAGCAGCTCTCACGCGCACCGATTAAGCTCACCGAACGCGAGCGCATTGCTCAAGATGCGGAATCTGATTTAGAAGGGCTCAAAAAAGCCGCCTTCATGCAGGCTCATACCGGTGAAGTTTTTCAAGGGCTAATCACAGGCGTTCAGTCCTATGGCTTTTTTGTAGAGCTAGAAGAATTGCTCGTTGAAGGGCTAGTACACGTTAGCTCGCTCAAAGATGACTGGTACGAATACCGCTCCCGTCAGCAAAAGCTGGTTGGGCGTAAAAATCGTCAGCAGTATCGCCTAGGCGATCACGTAGAGGTTCAGGTAAAGAGCGTTGACTACTACCGTCAGCAAATCGATTTAGTTGCTGTTGGCGGCGGTAGCGAAGCCTCGGAAGACGATGACACGGACGACAATGACGTTGAAGAAGAATAAAGCCCCGGCCCTTGTCTCCTCTCAACCTCTCATTCTTGGCGTCAGCGGCGCTTCCGGCATGATTTATGCTGTGCGTGCCCTCCAGCATTTGCTCACCGCTGGCTACAGGGTTGAACTAGTTGCCTCTCGGGCCTCCCAGCAGGTTTGGCAACAAGAGCACGGAACACCTATGCCAACCAATCTCGACCGACAGCAGACGTGGTGGAGAGAACAGGCAGACACGCCTACCTCTGGGCATTTGCGCTGCCATGCGGCGGGTAATGTTGGGGCGGGCATTGCCAGCGGATCTTACAAAACGCTAGGTATGATTGTTATGCCTTGTAGCATGAGTACAGTCGGAAAAATGGCAGCCGGGCTCAGCTCAGACCTATTAGAGCGCGCTGCTGATGTGCAGATAAAAGAGAGGCGATCGCTGGTTATCGTACCGAGAGAGACGCCGCTCAGCCTGATTCACCTGCGCAATCTGACTACGCTAGCTGAAGCTGGCGTACGCATCGTGCCCGCCATACCCGCCTGGTATCACCGCCCGCAGACTATTAATGACCTAGTTGATTTCGTCATCGCTAGAGCGCTGGATCAGCTTGCGATAGACTGTGTACCATTACGCCGATGGAAAGACGGAGGTTCTCAGCCATGCCCCGACTAATTATCCTGCTATTGACCGTCGCCTCAGTAACCACTTTGACGCTGCAAAATCTCTCCTCAGAAGATGAGGTGCCGCTTGTGCTAATCGGTCAAACGGTCTCTGAAAGCATTCCACTAGGCTGGCTGCTACTCAGTGCGGTGGGTATCGGCGCTTTGCTGACACTTTTTTTGTATGGGCTAGTTGGGCTACGACGACCTCCCGAAAGCAAATACCGGCCAATGGGCCGACGAGTGCCCTATCCCAACAGTCCTGACAGCAGCACCTTGCCAACGTCTAGTAGTCCTAGCGAAGGCGGCACGTCTACTTCTTCCGGCGGCTATACCGCCAGCGACTACGGCAGATCGTCTGCTTTTGTGAGCGAGCCGCCTGTTTCTCCACCCGCCAGCGCACCGCCCACCAGCTCTCCAGCTTCTAGCCCATCTTCACCAGAAGATAAACCCTTCATCACACCCCCTCAAGATACGTCACCGTCCACCTCGTCACCATCCGCATCGTCGTCGCCCTATCCTTCGACGTACGCATCACCAAATAGTTTTGCGGATTCTGAGCCTCGTTCTAGGACCAGTTCTTTTATACAGCAGCCAATTGACGGCATCAAGTCGGCGCTGGGTATCAAAGCTGGCTTGGGGGGATTGGGTAAAAAAAAAGATCGTAGACCCGCTGACCAGCCGCCCACCCAAAACATTGGTGAAGACTGGGGCGAACTGCGAACCACAGAACAGCGAAACAGATGGGAAGTAGGAGAGGGCAATCCTTCTAACTTTGAAGCAGGCGCTAGAAGTCTGTTTGAGTTTGGGCGCAACGTGGGGGCAAATGCAGGCCGCCTAGCAGACGATATTGCCAGCGGTTGGGAGGCTCAAAGCAATCCGTCTAGTCAAGATCGGGAGAGTCGCGATCGCCCAGACCGCGATCGCCCAGACCGCAATCGCCCAGACTATGACGCAGGCTATGACCCAAATTATGACTCAAGCTATGACGCAGATTACGGCCCAAACTACGACCCCAATCGTCAGACAGACAGCTATGCAGAAGACAGCTACGACAGCTTAGATCAAGGCTGGGAAAGCTTTGACGACTATAGCGATTCGCCACCTGATATCAGCGCTCAAAAGCGAACCTACGGAGACAGCCTGTACGGTGCAGATGCCGCAAGCTTTGAGAGTGAAGACGCCTATCCCGAAGAAATCGACTCAGACGATGTTTATGAAGCTGAGTATCGTGTGATTGAGCCACCCTCAAAGCCTCTGCCTCCTAGACCCTTACCGTCAGATTCCGCAGGCGATCTAGCAGACGAGCCTAATCGGTAGGCACTAACCAGTAGGCACTAACTGGTAGGCACAATGACGCCAATTAGGGCATGTTGCAATATTCGCAACCGCTACAACCAGCGGGCCATCCGTCGCTATTCTGGTATGTGTAAAGATAGGCAGATCTAACCCCAAACTCTACAATGGCCACGCCAGCCGACCAACTTATTTCTCAACGCTACACTGCTGGCACCTGTACGCTTGAGGTAGAGTGGCAGCCTTCGCCGCTATCGCAGTGGTCTGATCGCCCGATTGCCAGCCGTCTATCTTTTGAACTGTGGCTACAGACAGCGGCGGATACCAGACAAACTGACTTCAAAGGACACTTCAAAAGCCAGGGTGCGGAAGCGCAGCCGCTAAGACAGGTTATTGCGCAAGGCGATCGCGCCGAGCTACAGGCGATCGCGCAGTACATTCAAAACCAAGTCCGCAGCACGCTAGCGTTGACCCAGATCAGTAGCGCCAGCCCACCACAGAGTAGACAGCAGAGCCTACAGCTATCAGCCCCGCTCAGCCACCTTCAGCTTTGCGATATCAATACCGTGCTTAGTCAGTTTGAGCAGGCGGCCAGCATGCTGCCGGTTGAGCTAAGTGCATCACCTGGAGTGCGGCCTAGCATTCCTAGCAACGTTATTCCCTTAGAAACTGCTACCGCCACTAGGCGCACTCGCTCATCTCGCCCAAACAATAGCCGTCGTCGTCCAAAAATATGGGCAAGTTCAGCCGCCGCCGCTGTATTTGCAGTAGGGCTAACGACAACCCTATGGTCGCGAGATTCGGCTTTAAGGCAGGTAAACGTGGCCACTGATACCGCGGAGCCCGCGGCCCCAGCAGAAGTTTTAGAAGAAGAGGCTCAGTCTAGCAAAGTACCACCGGCTGAAGGTGAGGCCAGTTCTCCTCCGGCTTCGACCCGTGGCGGTAGTGAAGCTAGCAAACAGCCTGGCAGCACTAGCGATCGCGAAGCAAGTCAAAACTTGTCCCAGTCAGGCACCGAATCAAATATTGAGTCAGGCACCGAGTCAGGCACAGAACCGGCACCTGCCGAGGCCCGTCGTAGGCCAAATCAAACAGCGGCTAGTTCAGGTAGCCAATCAGCGCCGCCGTCAGAAGATAGCGCATCTGCTCGCAGCCAAGCAGGCCCGCCCACCGCCGATGCGCCTGTAGGTAATTCGCCAGAAAATTTCTCGGCGCGATCGCCCGTCACAGCGCCCGAAACAAATCGCCAAGCCGCTAACCGACAGGCCAACCCTTCAGCAGCCAGTCCCTCAGCAGCAGATCAACAGGCAGCAGCACTCATTCCAGACCTATCTGAACCAGTGGCGACAGCCGACAGTCTAGAGTCAAACCCCATTATTTCACCAGAAACTCAAAGGGTCGTTGATCAAGTACAACGCTATTTTCAGCAGCAGTGGCAAAGCAGCGGCGCGGGCCCACAGGTTAGGCCATTGGCTAATCCATTGGCATACAGGCTTCAGCTATCAAATGCAGGTGATGTCATCAGCTTTACAGGGCTTGATGAAACGTCTGAAGCTTATCGCGATCGCCTCTTTCCGCCCAACAGCTCACAGACCTTTGTCGTTACCCCACCAACAGAAAATCCGCAGGTACCCGCATTAGAGCTAGACCTACGGATTATTCTCAATCAAAATGGACAGGTTGAAGTATCGCCTTTCTAAAAAGCAGCCTTAATAAGACGGCTTGCGACTTGCGGCCTTTTTTCGTCTTCTTTGCACCGCAGCAAGCGACTTCTCAACCGGAAAACCTATCACCGGAATAACCTGATGCTGGCGATCGCGCTCTAGCTGCCGTAGCTCTGTGTAATCCACTCGGTGAATGCAATCTACCGGGCAAGTATCAATTGCCTCTTGAACCAGCGCGTCCGAATCACCCGTTTGGCAAATTACTCGGGCTCGCCCATAGTCGGGCTCTATATAAAAAGTGTTGCGAGCCACATGCGCGCAGTGCGTACAGCCAATACAGCGCAGCTCATCAACATAAACACCATTTTGCCGAAAATCACCGCCCAACTCGGGCTCTAGGCCAGTACGCATCTGAGCTGAACGCAGCTGCCCGCCTAGCTCGGGTTCTAGGCCCGAGCGATCAGATGCTTTGCTCTCAGCCATGCTTATACCCCGAGTCATATCCCAGATTGTATCTCAAAGTTATCTCCCGAGGCAGTTCTACAGTTGGTCAAAGAAAGTTGGTCAAAGAGACGGTTATCAGCAGAGGTTAAGCACCCCAGCGCTGAAGCACCAAGCGAATAGAACCATCTTTATTATCTACCTGCTCAGCCACCTGAAACCCTTGGCTCACAGACTCATTAAGTACCGTGTGATAGGCATAGCGCTGAGTCACCTGATTGATAAAGCCTTCTACTGACAAGGGCTGCTGCCAGTATTGCAAGTCAGCAACCAGCTCGTAATTGCCCGTTTGCTCATTACGCTTAAAGCCAACGTCATAGCCATTGTCTTGCTCAATCACAACCTCAGCGGTCTCTGCGTCGCCCTGATAGCCCCGCACAGCCTTAGGCCCAGACTGCCAGTGAATGCCTGTGTCGCTTAGCGCTAACTGCAAAGAAGAAAGGTTGCGAAGCTTAGTTTTGATTTGGCTAAAGTGAGACATTTTTTAAGTCCGGCTAAAGGAGTAGTGTAAAAATTGAAAACTGAGAGAAAACAGAAATCTCTAGAGACAGTAGTGATCGCTAGAGAGGCTATCTACAAGGCTTAGTCACAAAATTCAGTCGCAAAGAAATCTGCAAAAAATCTTGTTGATGCGGGCTACCAACTCAGGCTACCAGCGGCTTTCACAAACTTGTGCTGGCAGAGACGTTCGATTAGCACTCTCGACCAAAACCGGCTGAGCATAATACTCAGAGGACTTCTGGTGAGCAACGACTTCGCCAAGTTGAGCTTCAACTGCAGCGGTGACTTCCGCACAAGAAGCGCCAACCACGCCCGTGACCATTTCTTTCACACGGCCATCGGGATAAATCACAAACTCAAGTGTTTCCATAAATCAAGAGATCTCTTTGAGGAGATAGGTTACTCAGGCTTAACAGGGGTCACAATTTCACTCATCGTAATAAACATCACTAAAATTAACTAGGGATATCACTGTAAAACTTAATAGTTTTTAGCATTTAATGAGAGTGACGCACTCTACTACTATAGGGCTCTGTTAACCTTTGTGAACCCTTCTATAGAGATAGCAGCAGAAATAGCAGCCGTGTAGTGACAATTTTTAGTGCGATAGACAGAAGGATTCAGTGCGATAAATAGAAGGGATTAAGACTTCTATACTGAAGCGATGTCAAGCTTTTTGAGGCCGTTTCTATGCCATCCCCTTTTTTCGAGTTTGAGCAAGACTTTGTTGGCTCGTTGCGCTGCATTCCCATGGTGGTTCGCCATCACCTCGATACCTGTGGGGTAAAGCTCAAGCTAGAGCACTGGAATCACTTTTCTCAATCGCAAAGGCAAGCACTTGTAGAGTGGCCTTGCAATACGCACTCAACAGCGCAGGTATACAGAGAGCAGTTGCAGCAAATGATTATCGAGCAAACGGGCGCACCTGCCAAAACGCTAGAGGTGTCGTCAGTGCCCGATTGGAAACAGACAGATACGATTCCTGATGCCGTCGTGACCAAGTTCGCGCAGCAGCAAGTTCCGCTCACAGTGTCTCAGTGGGCATCGCTAAGCGAGCTAGCGCGATTTGCTTTGATCAAGCTAAGCCGAGCCAGTCACGAGAATCAAAACTTCATCCCTGCCGTCAAAGAGTTTGGCTTACTCACTCAATCTGCGCAGCTATCTATTTAGATAAATGTTTGGCTAGATAACTGTTTAGCTGAATAACTGTTTAGCTGAATAACTGTTTAGCTGAATAACTGTTTGGCTGAGCGCTTAGCTAAACGTTTGGCTGAGCGCTTGGCTAAGTGTCCAGCCAAATCTTAGGCGGACTTCCTCGGTATACTGCTGTAAGCCACGGCCTCAGAGTTAAAACTCACTTTTTCTTGTACTGATGAACGGATCTCGCCCCAAACCACCCGCCCGTCCCAATTCGTCTCGGTCTCAGCCAGCTTCGTCTCAGCCATCTCGACCGGTATCGCCCCCTCCGAGAAGAAAACGTCGCACTCAACCGACTGCGCCTTGGGTGCCGATTATTTTGCTTTTTGTTATCTACAGCTTGGTTGGGCTGCTCATCACGCTGCCAACTCCTCCCTACTGGGTATGGATTGGGGTAATTGTGGCTATTCCGCTGCTGGTGCTAGGCCTCAACCGGCCAGTTGCCACGCCAGGAAAGCCAGATCAAGGTGGGTTAATGGCCTACTTAGGCGGGCTATTGCTGGCGATCGCACTTGCGGTTTCGGCTAACTACATTGGCAGTGACAGCAGCTTCGAGGATGCCCGCTTTTTTGCGGCGTTAATCGGGCTAGCCGCCCTTACCCTTTTGGCCGTTTTGCTGACAGTTGCAGCAGCGACGGCCTCTGCCACAGTGGGCGCACGGTTTCTTAGCACGCTGCCTTACTCGCGCAGCGTTGTCTCGGTAATCATGATTAGCTTTCTAGGGCTGGTTGCTGGCGGAATAGCAGGGTTGCTGTTTACGACCTTGGGCAAAGCTGCAGCATAGCTGTCTGTAGACATCGTTTGGACGTTGTTTGGACGACATTTGGGCGTTATTTGGGCGTCGTTATTTGGGGTCAGGATTACTAAACTCATGTATGCCATTGATTTTGGAACTAGCAATACAGTTATCACCCGCTGGAATGCGGCAGATCAAACAGCGGAAACGCTGTCGCTAGCCGGGCTATCCGCCCAGCAAAAAGGGAATCCGCCGCTGATTCCAAGCCTGCTTTATATAGAGAAAATGGCCGTTGAGGCTGAGAAAACACAGGCGATCGCCGGGCAGACCGTACGCGATCGCGGATTGGACATCGCTAGCAATCCGCGATTTTTTCGTAACTTCAAGCGCGGAATTGGCATCCGTATGCAGGGATTTATCCCAGAGCTAGACGGGCATATGCCCTCTTTTGAAGAAATCGGCAGCTGTTTTTTGCAGCAGATTATCAGCCAGTTAAAATCCACAGATCCAAACTTCGATGCCTTGGTGCTGACTGTGCCTGTCGATAGTTTTGAGGCCTATCGGCTGTGGCTAGAAACAGTTTGCCAGTCGCTTAATATTGAACAAGTCAGACTGCTAGATGAGCCGACCGCAGCGGCCTTGGGCTATCAGCTCAGCGCCGATCAACGGACCATCCTGGTAATTGACTTTGGCGGCGGTACGCTAGATTTTTCGCTGGTACAGCCTGCGTTTACAGAGCAAAAGCCAGCTGGTTTTTTACTAAGATGGGGCAAAAAAGCGGCGGCCAAAGCGGCACCTAACTCGCAGCCTCCTAATGCACAGACTCCCAATGCGCGGCCTAAATCGGTCAGAGTTTTGGCCAAAGCGGGTGAAAACTTAGGCGGTGCAGATATCGACAGATGGATTGTTGAGTATTTTGCCAAAACGCAATCGCTGCCCATTACCGCGGTGACGCTGCGCTTAGCCGAAAAGCTTAAAATCGCCCTGTCAGGTGCCGAGCAGGCAACAGAAGCCTATTTCGATGAAGAAACTTTAGATAGCTACGAGCTAACGCTCAGCCGCGATCGCTTTGAACAAATCCTAAGCGAACAAAACTTTTTCGACCGATTAGACCACCGGCTCGATCAGGTATTTCAACAGGCCCAGCGTCAAGATATTACCTCAGCAAATATTGACGCGGTGCTGCTAGTTGGGGGCAGCGCTCAAATTCCAGCGGTGCAAAGCTGGACAAAGCGCCACTTTGACGCAGGCAAAGTCCGAGGCGATCGCCCTTTTGAAGCGGTCGCGCAAGGTGCGCTGCGTCTAGCAGATACCACCGTGCAAGACTTTCTCTATCACAGCTACGGTATCCGCTATTGGGACCGACGCAACAACACCCATAGCTGGCATCCCATTATTCAACGCGGACAGCCCTATCCAACATCAGCGCCTGTAGAGTTCTTCTTAGGCGCTTCTAGCGAAAATCAGCCTAGCATTGAGCTAATTTTGGGCGAACTAGGTGAAGCCGCTCCGATTCAGACGGAGGTTTACTTTGAAGGCGATCAGCTAGTTACGCGCCAGGCTAACAGCGACAGCAAAGCGCCGCCCGCTGTTCCTTTAAACGACCGAGAAGGGGCTCGTACTGTGGCCAAGCTTTCACCGCTAGGGTTTCCGGGCAGCGATCGCATTCGGATTTTGTTTAGCATCGATGCCGATAGATTCTTACGAATGACGGTAGAAGATATCCTAACAACAGAAACACTTCTGCAAGATCAAGTAGTCGTACAGCTCAGCTAATGGGCACTCACTGCCAGTCTCGGCTGAGCGTTGCCAACTTGGATCATTCGCCTCGTGATTCAAATATGCTTTCATCGATCGGTTCTTCAGCCGGTGCATCCAATCCGTCTAACACCTCATCGGCCCGGTCTGCATTAGCATCTAGCTTCATCACAATGAAAGCCTGGGTTGCAACCAGTACGACAACGAACAAAACGCCAGAGAGTACAAAGCTCAGTCGCTGCGACGGAATACTTTGACCTAGCGCATAAAGGGCGACCGCAAATACAGCAGACACAAACAGCTTAGAGACTAGCAGCATCGAAAACGCTGACCAGCATAGCGCCACCAGAATGGCCGTAAAGTAAAAAGCCAGCAGTAATGAGTGAAAGCGCTTAGCGTAAAGCGCCTTGGCCGCCACTCTAGAACGAGCAAAGGGCAAAACAGCCGGGTTGCTCAGCGAACTAAGTGTATCGATAAACAGGCACATCACAGCAGGCAGCGCGCAGGCAAAAAAGATTAACCACTGCGGGGGCTTTAGCAGCCCAACTCTGTCAATACCGCTAACGTCTATAGCGCTTACCGCGCTGCTAAATAGCAAACCCACTAACAGAGAAAAAACGACCAGACAAATGTCTACCATCAGCGATTGTGCAATCACCGCCCGAGGATTGATCGGCCTCTCAGCAGGCGGCTGAAAGGGCTCTAATGGTCCGGTCGATATATCTACCGTATGGGGAAAATCATCGTATCTCATGCTTGAAGCGCCTAAAATTTACGGCACAGATAGATAGACAGCACAAATATGACCCTTGCGTCAGTCTTTACCTTCAAAGACACGCCCTTATCTAAGCCACGCATTTAACATTCCCAACGTTGCTCGAAATGTCAAAAATACTTGATGATAAAAACAGATTGCTCACACAAATAGCCGACTCATGCTTGTTTACCTAGCTGGCTTAACTCAGCTAGATTTGATTCACTGGCTTACTCATAAATAGCAGTCATTGAGGCATCTATCAGGGCGTATGTATGTAATTCACATAGACTACACGTCGCCTTAGTAAAAACCTGTTGTGCTTTGTCTTCTATTTGTATTTTTGCATCATAAGTTACCGCCTCATCCGCAAAAATACGGTCACCTGACATCGAAGATAGGCTGTCAAAACCAAAATCTCAGTTCCTAACTAGGCTTATGGTCAAGGCGGCCTACAGATAGTCGAGGTGGCCTACAGCCAGAAGCAATCTGACCTGATCTTCTGATCTGATCTTGATCTGATCTATAGTCAGATCTGTAGTCAGAAACGATTGAACACCTGCCCAAAGTTCGCTCATACCAATCAACTTAACCTCTATCGGAGATCTCTAACCTCGTGAGCCTAGCCGACACATCTACTGCCGCTCTCTCGAATACCAAAGATGAGACAGGCCGCCTAGCGTCTGAGACTGGTCAGAAAAAACACTTGGCAAATGACCCTTCAATAGAGGCTAAATCAGCAGAGATTGAGGCAGCAGAGATTGAGGCAGCAAAGAGTGGATCAGCAGAGATAAATACTCAGCCGTGGACGGTCGAAGATAGCGAAGAACTATACCGAATTAAGGGTTGGGGCGAGCCGTATTTTTCGATTAATGCCGCAGGGAATATTACAGTGTCTCCACAGGGCGATCGCGGCGGCTCTTTGGATCTCAAAAAGCTAGTCGAAGGGCTTAAGCTCAGGGATTTTCAGCTACCTGTACTGATTCGCTTTTCGGAGATTTTAGAAGACCGTCTAGGACGCATTAATGCCTGCTTTTCCAAAGCGATCGCGCGCTATAGCTACGAAGGCGTTTATCAAGGCGTTTTTCCAATCAAATGCAACCAGCAGCGCCACATCGTAGAAGATCTGGTGCGCTTTGGAAAAGCCTATCAGTTTGGCTTAGAAGCAGGCACAAAACCAGAGCTGATGATTGCGCTAGCCAGCTTGGATACGCCAGGTGCGCTGATTATTTGTAATGGCTATAAAGACGAGTCTTACATTGAGACAGCGATGTTAGGTCAGCGGCTAGGGCAAAAGCCGATTATTGTGCTAGAGCAAGTGGAGGAAGTTGATGTTGCGATCGCTACCGCAAAACGCCTCGGTATTCAGCCTCATTTAGGTGTCCGGGCAAAGCTCGCAGCCAAAGGATCGGGCCGATGGGGCACCAGCGCAGGCGACAGGGCCAAATTTGGCCTTACCATTCCTGAAATTATTACCGTTGTCGAAAAGCTAGCCGCCGCAGATATGCTGGAAAGCCTACAGCTGCTGCATTTTCATATCGGCTCTCAGGTAAACGCTATCAGCATCATCAAAGAAGCCATGCGCGAAGCCTGCCAAATTTATGTAGAGCTAGCGGCGCTCGGTGCACCCATGGGCTATCTCGACGTAGGCGGCGGCCTTGGGGTTGATTACGACGGGTCTAAAACCAGCTCCCAGGGCTCTAAAAACTACAGCATTCAGAACTATGCCAACGATGTTGTTGCGCACATCAAAGACGCGTGTATAGCCAGAGACGTTCCCATGCCGACACTGGTTAGTGAAAGTGGACGGGCGATCGCCTCTCACCAGTCTGCTCTAGTCTTTAATGTCTTAGGCATTAGCGAAGCCACCCCCGAAGATCCCAAACCCTATCAAGCAGGAGAACACAACCTCATCCGCGAACTTTGGGATATCTATACCACTGTTAATACTGAAAATTACCAAGAAGCCTTCAACGATGCCGTTCAGTTCAAAAAAGAAGCCGCGAGTCTTTTTAACTTAAACTATCTGCGCCTTGCCGAACGTGCCCGCGTTGAACGCCTTTACTGGGGCTGTTGCAAAAAAGTGGCTTCGTTGCTGCCGCAACAAGACTACGTTCCCGAAGAGCTAGAGCACTTAGAAAAGAGTATGGCCTCTATCTACTATCTAAATCTCTCTCTTTTCAAAGCCGCCTTAGATAGCTGGGCAATCGGTCAGCTTTTTCCCATTATGCCTATTCACCGTCTCAACGAAAAACCCACACAGCGAGCAACTCTAGCCGATCTCACCTGCGACAGCGATGGCAAAATTGATCGATTCATCAGCCATAAAGGAACAAAAGAGATTTTAGAACTACATCCACTCAATAAAGACGAGCCCTACTACCTTGGCATGTTCTTAGTGGGCGCGTATCAAGAAACGCTTGGCAATCTGCATAATCTGTTCGGCAATATTAACACCGTCCATATTCACCTCGCCTCTAAAGCCAAAACTCAGCAAGGCTATACCGTAGAGCATGTTGTTCGTGGCAACACTACCGACGAAGTTCTACAGCAGGTTCAGTACAGTTCTAAAGACATGATTGAACAGATTCGCCGCCGCTCGGAACAGTCACTGCACGAAGGCAAAATCACTATCGAAGAAGCCCGCAAGCTGATGGATAACTACAAGGCAGGCATGGATCGCTATACCTACCTGACGGAGATGTAAAACCTGATTCAGTGACTGCATTTAGTAACTGCATTTGGTGACTGCATTTAGTAACTGCGGTTTGGCGGTTGGGTCAGCCGATAAAAGCGCCAAACAAAAATAACGCCCGCCACCGCAACACCCGTATATTGCCCAATCCACAGCCCCACGACGCCCCAGTTGGCCATAAAGCACAGCACATAGCCGCTGGTCAGCCCAATGCCCCAAAAGGCGATCGCACTTAACAGCATCGGTACTTTTGTATCTTGCAAGCCATATAGGGCGCTCATCGTCACCCGCTGTACGCCATCAATAATCTGGGCAATCACGGAAATCAACATCAGATTCGCCGCCAGGGCGACCACGGCTGCGTTGGCCGGATCTTGAGAATCGATAAAGAGACTAATCGCAAAAGGTCGCAAGAGATAAAGCGCGATCGCACTGCAAAACAAAAAGCAAACTGCCGCTGCGATCGCCACAAACCCGGCTCGCTGCATACCGCTGCGATCGCCCTTACCAAACCACAGCCCGACTCGCGCCGTCACCGCCTGAGACATTCCTAGTGGCACCATAAAAATCAACGCCATCACCTGAAAGGCAATTTGATGGGCGGCTAACGCCTCAGTGCCCAAACTACCCGCCGCATAAGAAACCGCAATAAACAAGCCCAGTTCTAGCGCATAGGTCACCGCAATTGGCAAGCCCACCCGCGCTAGCTGCAACAAAACAGCGACATTGGGATGCTTCCAACCGCGCCAAAAGCGATACTGGCTCAGCACCGGATGTCGCAAAATATAGACAACAAACAGCCCAAACATCAGCCAGAGACTGAGCGCGCTGCCAATACCTAATCCCACTAATTCCAACCGAGGAAAGCCAAACTTACCAAATCCTAAAACGTAGTTGCAGGCAACATTGAACCCCGTCCCAATCACAACAATCACTGTCACAATATTGGCCAAAGAGAACGCCGAGACATAGCTCCGCAGCATCGCAAACCCCAAGGCCGGAAGAACACCCGCAGAAACTGCATTAAAATATTGCTGAGCGAGCACCCTTACTTCCAAAGGTTGTTGCAACAGCCTTAGAATCGGCGTCATTTGCAACAGCAGCAGCGTAAAAGGAACAGAAATTAGCAGCGTCAGCCATAGCCCCTGTCTCGCTAAACCTACAATACGAGACTTTTCTCCCGCCCCATAGGCTTCTGCCGCCAGCACACCGACCGAAATGACAAAACCAGTCACCACGGTTAGTGCCAGCTGAAACGTTGCTGCCGCCAGCCCGCCCGCCGCCAAGCTTTCGGTACTCAATCGGCCCATCATAATGGTGTCTACAAAGCTCACCGCAAACTGAGCGAGCTGAGCTGCCGCAAGGGGCACTGCCAGCTTCAAGAAGGCTTTTCCCTCTGGGACCACACCTAAGAGCACACTAGGCTTCATGACACCGAACCGCTACGTCGCGGATCGCCTGCACCATTCAGCTCGCCTGCGATAGAACTTACCGCATGGACACCCCCAAAAAACATATTTGACTGCTGCCACAGAACCACTTGATCTGTACCCAATAACTCAGCGCCTAATGATTCAACCGTATCGGGCGCTGTGCCCGGTCTAGATGATTCGCTTGATCCAGGCTCACTCAATCCAGGCTCCAGATGAAAAACGCCGTTCTCCCAGTGAATTCTTGAAGCGTTTACCGCTGCTGATAGTGACATATCAAAATCTAGAATGTTCGAGATCACCTGCAAAATTGCGGTCCGAATTCGATTGGAGCCGCCCGATCCTAGCACTAGCTCTGGCTTACCTTCTCTGAGAATCATGGTCGGTGCCATCATTGAACTCATGCGCTGGTTGAGTGGCCACTGATTAAATCCGTTCGGATTTAGATCTTCTTCACCCAGCATGTTGTTCATCATGATTTGGGTTCCTGGCACAACGTAAGAAGATCCTTCTCCGTTTGAGCTAGTGACGCTGGCAGCATTGCCTTCACTGTCTATTACGCTGATGTGCGTTGTGCTTCCCCATCGGTTCGTGCCCCGGTTGAATAGCGCTTCGAGGGGTTGCGCATACTTTGCAACCAGATCGGGGGCAACGAATTTTTGGGCAATATCAGCAGAAAATAAGGCGTGATCTAAGTGCGATCGCCGGGCCTCATTCGTCCATCGCATTACCTGAGATAGCAGCGTCAGATGCGCTTTAGAGCCAAACTCTAAGTCCTTTAGATCAAAGCGGTCTAGTAGCTCTAGGCCAAATGCAATCAGCGCACCGCCAGCACTTGGTGGCGGATTTGTCAGGAGCTGCACCCCGCGATAGTTAACCGATAAAGGCGATCGCTCAATTACTTTATAGTCTCGAAAGTCTGCCAGCGTTAAATAGCCGCCACCCGACTGACAGTCACGCACAATCTGCTGAGCAATGTCACCTTCATAAAAAAACCGCCGCGCCCCTTCATCGCCCAAACCCGCTAAGTACTCCAGCGTATCTGCAAACTCTCGAAGCTGGAGTCTATCGCCCGCTCGCAGCCGTTTTCCTGAGGGCGCAAACATCTGCCGTGACGCCGCTGTCGCCATCAAAATAGAATCGAGCAGATCGTAGCAATAGTCTTGAAAGTCGCTAACCGCTAGTCCCTCACGGGCGCAAACAATCGCCGGTTCAACCACCGCTTTCAAAGGCAATCGGCCCAGTTTCTTGTGCACATGCAGCACCCCCGCTAACATCCCAGGCACTGCCATCGAAGCTTTGCCGATATGAAACGTTTGAACCGTATCGCCAAAGTTGGCCTCGATCGGATAAAAATCGAGCTGAGGGCTAGCTGTTCGGCTACCCGGTGTCTGCGTAAAAAAATCAAACAGCGTATTTTTACCCTTCGCGGTCTGAGCGAGTAAAAATCCGCCGCCGCCCAAAGACGTTAATGTGGGCTCGGCCACACAGGCAGTTAGCATCGCGGCGATCGCACCGTCAAATGCATTTCCGCCTGAGCTTAAAATTGCCTGACCCGCCTCAGCCGTTCGGGCATGACCCGCCGCCACAACACCTGACCTAGCGCTATTTACCATAAAAATATCTGAACGAAATAGAACTTATGTATTACTTTTGAAGTTAGAATCACACTATTCAAAGGGCAATCCATTAGAGTAAAAGATAAGGAAATAGAGGACGCTTCCCTGCAATGGCTATTATCGCGCTCAAGGCTTGGTATCTCAGCGACTATGAACCGATTCGCGATCTTGAGAAGCGATCGCACGACCTACGCCTAGCTAAAAACAGCCTGTTAAAATCTGCGCTACGGGCTGACTTTCTAGAAGATATTGAAGACGTCAAGCAGGCAGACTGGTTTTTGCGCTACCTCGAAGGCGATGCAGTGGAGTTTTATGTAGAAGGAAGCGGCGTATATGCGATCGCCAACATCGATCTCATCAGCCACGAAATTTACTTTGCTAAGCAAGACTCCCTTTCTAACCTCGATCCAACTATTTTCCTCAGCTATCAAACCGAGTACAGCGAATCTAGCGATCTATTGCGCGAAGCTCTAGACGCCTTCATCAGCAAATTTAATAATAAGTCTCGCTTACCGCTTTCCCTCATCGAATCCAATCGGCTAAGCCAGGGCGCAGTCAAAATCAACAGCAGTTTGATGCGACAGATAAGGCGATCGCTTATTTTTATTGCCGACGGCACGCCCATCTATAGTATTGATGGCACCCCGCCCCAGCTTGTGCCTAGCCCTAAAGTTTGCGTCGAAATGGGCTATGCGCTGCAAAGCAAACGTCCCGAGCAAATCATCCTCGCTCAGATGGAGCGCTCAGATATGCCAGGGCAGTTTCCGTTTGATACACCCACTCGCAACCGGCTGAGCTTTGAAAAAAAATCAGACCTGACCAAAGCACTACCGCAGCTACTACAAGAGCGATTGCAGCGGTTTAGCCTGTAGATTGAGCCTATAGATTCAGCCTGTAGATTCAGCCACAACCTAAAGTTGCAACCGACAGAGCACAAACCAATTTCTATCGAAATGTGAGTTTTAGTATCTATCAACCCATACTAATCTCGGCCATTTGAAACCCGATTGAAACTATGCCGAGAACGCCCAACGAATACGTAGTCCATATGACTTTCGATGGTGGTCACACCGAGCAAGTTCGTTTCACCACCATTCAAGACTTTCAAAAGTGGTACAGCGCCGAACTCATGCCCAAATCCACTGCCGAAGAATTTATCAACGTTCCCATTCCCAAAATTAATCCTGGCGAATATATGGTAATTCGGCCCTCCCGCGTGGCCGCCATTCGAGTAGAGCCTATTTTCAGCTCCAGCGTAGAAAGGTACTAGCCAGCGCACCATCTAGCCAAGCTACCTATCCAAGCTACTTATCCAAATTACGCTTCGCCAACCAAAGCCATTTGCTTATTAGCCAAAGCCATTAGCCAAACGAAATAAAGTCACTAGTCAGACAAAATAAGGAGCCCTGAGTATACAGTTATGCTTGGGGCTTTCTGTTTGTAAGTCCATCAGGCTCATCAATCGCTGCGTAACCAGATAAAATCTCTAGGGTAAGTTTTGGATAACTACCTTGCGAGCCTCTCTAAAAGTTTTACGTCAAGCGTTTGTATTAGCGATCGCAACTGTCGGCATCAGTTTGCTCACAACCAGCACACTCAGGCCCGGCAAACTCAGGCCCAGTCAACTCAGCTATGCAGACGAGCTTCGAGACGAAGCACCAGCAGAAACGCCAGCAGAAGCATCAGAGGAAACATTAGACGAAACCTCGGCTCCGCTGACTCAACTGCGCTGTCTAGAGAGTGGGCAAGCCGCCGAGCTAGTCAAAGCAGACACTCGCCTATTTGACACAGCGCTAGCCACTGGCGATCGCCAAGCGCTACTCACTGCGATTGACTACAGCCTTGACTATCTTTCTACCCCCAGATCAGTCAACGACTATAGCGACTACCCCGTAGAGGGTATTACCCATAGCCGTGTGCGCGATAGCCTGCTGCGGTTTCGGACGCTGGTTTTGCAGAGCGAATCGTCTGAGGCGCTAGCTCAAGCCGTCGCCGCAGAGTTTGACTTTTACCAGGCAGTAGGACAAGACGGCGCAGGCACGGTCGCCTTTACAGGATACTTTGAGCCCACATACAGCGCGAGCCTTACGCCTAGCGCTGACTACCGCTACCCAATTTATCAAAGCCCACCCGGTTTAGCGCAGTGGGCAGACCCTCATCCCACTCGCGCTGAGCTAGAAGGAATTGACGGACTGCAAGCTAGCCAAGGCCCCCTAAAAGGGCTAGAACTTGCTTGGCTGCCGACCCGGCTAGAGGCCTTTTTAATTCAAGTTCAGGGCTCAGCTCGGCTAGAAATGACAGATGGCAGCACCCTTTCTGTCGGCTACGACGGACGGACCAGCTACCCTTACACCAGCATGGGCCGCGCGCTAATTGACGACGGCATCATTCCTGAAGATGAGCTGACACTGCCAGTCTTGATTGAATACTTTGAGCAAAATCCAGAAGCGCTCGATCGCTACTTGCCGCGCAACAATCGCTTCGTATTCTTTCGAGAAACCAACGGCGCGCCCGCTACTGGCAGCCTCGGCTATCCGGTCACCGCAGGGCGATCGATTGCCACCGATAAGTCTGTGATGCCGCCCGGTGCGATCGCGCTTATCAATTTGCCGCTGCCCCAGCGCAACCCGAATAGCGAACTAGAAGCCGTCCAAACTAGCCGGTTTGTTCTAGACCAAGACACAGGGGGGGCTATCCAAGGCCCAGGCCGGGTTGATTTGTTTGTGGGCACCGGCATAGAAGCAGGCGAAGTAGCCGGACGAATCAACGACACTGGCACACTACACTATTTGCTCCTTAAGCCGTAGGATACGGTAATTACTGACGAATAAAGGCTGCCGTGGCCGCTACACCCGCATCTTTACGGAGAGACCTGATACGGTACTGGCACAATAAGCACAGAACTTTGCACGGCTTCACATTATGCTCATGTAATATCTAAATCGATTCAGAGTGCGAGGCTCCGTCCCTACCCTTTAGTCCCTTCTTGAGGAAAATACAGCCGTGCCCCAACCTTGTAGAAAGCCGCTAGCTACCAACCCGTTCGAGTCCTACCGAGACCCTGTTACCGGCCAATGGAAAGTTCAATATCCCGTAGCCAGCTTGCCAGCAGCGGCACAGTCTTTAGCTCAGCCTGCCGAAGACACTTCTAAAAGGGCAGTAAAGCAGCGGCAGTGGAGAACATCAGCGAATACTCGCGTTGCCTAGAAGATAAATCTAGCTGTTTGATAGCAAAGATAAATCTAGCTGTTTGATAACAATAGACATACGCCAGCTAATGCAATGACAACGCCGCCAACCGTTCGCCAGCTCAGTCGTTCTCCTAGCAGCGCCGCCATCGGCAAAACAAATAGTGGGCTAGTCGCTAATAGCGCCTGTGCAATCCCAGTAGCTGTGTACTTGAGCGCAACCTGCTGAAGCCAGATGCCAAGATAAGTCGCAAAAAAAGAGGTCAGTGCGATCGCACCTAGTAATCGGGGCGACATCATCATCTCTACCGCGTTGCGCCATCCACTCTTTTTAGCGGTTGTATCAGCAGCAGTCGCGGTTGATATAGCCATAGGTCTAACGGCTCCTACTAAATACTCAGATCTAGCCAGCGCTAGCGCCACCATAAAAACTAAGCCAGCCAACAGCCGAATCAGGCTACTCCACAGCGGCGAAACCACCGTATCAGCCAAAGCAGCTCTAGAGAGCACTGCCCCTGCCGCCTGACAAAAAGTGGCCAGCAGCGCAACTCTCAGCCCCGAGCCTGTGGTTTGACGATCTGTTCCGGGCGTTCGCTCACTAATGACCCAGGCTACGCCCAGCAGCGTTACGGCAATACCCGTCACAGCGCTCAAAGAAAGCTGCTCAGCAAGAAATAGCCAGGCCAATAGAGCGGATATCGGTGGGGCCAAGGTTTCTAGCAGCAACGCTCGGCGAGCCCCTAGCGTATTGATTGCAGAGAAATAGGCCGTATCACCTAGCCCAATACCTAGCGCTCCGCTGAGCAGTAAGAAAATGACTGATGCTGTTGGCAAGGCGGGCAGCATCGCTAAGTCAGGGCTTATTTGCGCCTGAACTACCAGCGTAATCATCATCATGGCGATCGCACACACCCCTTTCACGATGTTTAGCAGCAGCGGCGATAGCTGCCGACCCAGCTTGCCAAACATCAGCGTCGCCGCCGCCCACAAAAAAGCGGCTAGCAGCGCCGCCCCTTCACCTACAAACGAACCGTTCGCTAACATCACATCAGCCATCCACACCCACCCTTGTCTACATCAGCTCTACAGATCTCTCAAGATAGATCTCTCAAGATAGATCTCTCAGGCCTTTAGAATAAGACTCTAACGAGACCTCATACTCTAGAGAAACCTCATACGCTTAGAATTAACGCTTTTAGATGAACGCCTTTGCCGCCACCCAGTCACCACAAGATCCTGGTGTTTCACCTAGCCACTCTGCATCTGGCTATTCTGCTTCTAGTACCGTCGAGCAAATGCGGCTAGGCCAGCTGCGATCGCTCAGATCAAAGCTACCGCTTGCACATTTACACTCACCATTACAGATTGGCAGCCTTACTATTAATAGTCGGGTGCTGCAATCGCCGCTTTCAGGCGTTACCGATAAGGTTTTCCGCCGACTTGTACGCCGCCATGCGCCCGATTCCATGATGTACACCGAAATGGTCAGCGCCGCTGAACTGCACCACCTTCGTCGGCTGCCCCAGCTGATGGACATCGATCCGAACGAGCGTCCTATTAGCATTCAGCTCTTCGATCGGCGTCCTGACTTTCTATCAGAAGCTGCCCAGAAAGCAGTCGATCAAGGTGCGGATACTATCGACATCAACATGGGCTGCCCTGTCAACAAAATAACCAAAAACGGGGGCGGGTCTTCTCTTTTGCGCGATCCTGACACTGCCGTACAGATTGTAGAAGCCGTCTGCGCCGCCGTCAGTGTGCCGGTCACTGTCAAAACTCGAATTGGCTGGTGCGATCAAGAAATCAACGCTGTAGACTTTGCACGCAAAATGGAAGCGGCAGGCGCGCAGATGCTGACACTCCATGGTCGGACCCGCGATCAGGGATATACCGGCACCGCCCGGTGGGAATGGATCGCCAAAGTGAAAACAGCGCTAAGCATTCCAGTTATTGCCAATGGAGACATTTTTTCTGTAGAGTCAGCGCTACGCTGCTTGGCTGAAACCCAGGCTGACGGCGTGATGTGTTCGAGAGGAACGTTAGGCTATCCCTACCTGGTCGGAGAAATCGACTATTTCTTAAAAACAGGGAATCTAATCCCTATGCCAACGACAATCGAACGACTGCTTTGTGCGCGTGAGCATTTGATTATGCTGTGGGATTACAAGGGCTTGCGCGGCATTCGTCAGGCACGCAAGCATATGGCCTGGTATGCCAAAGATTTTGAAGGCGCGGCGACGTTGCGCGATCGCCTCTGCCGCATAGACTCTGTCGAAGCAGGCTGTAGCTTACTTGATGAAGCCATTCAAAATTTACAGGTCAACGCTGTAAAATTATGAAGGGACGGTTTTACACCAAGGATGTCCGTCCCGCAAGCGTGCTATAACCAATAACTAAGTAATAATCTTTATCCGCTAGACCTATGACCTCCTACACCAGCTATAGTTCGCCCAGAGCAGACATTGGTGAGCTGCGCCGTTTGAGGAGCCTGTTGCCTCCCGAACTGCAAAGCTGGGTTACGGTAGAGCCTGCAACTGACGTGGCTCCGCCGCTAATCACCTGTGAAGAGCTAGGCCGCGATCAAGTTGAAGTTCAAATCGATCTCACCAAGTGGGAACAACTGGCTATTGACCAACGCAATCTGCTCTTCTGGCATGAAGTTGCGCGCGTGCAAAGCGACACTATTCCGCGTGACGGATGGGAAATGGCCGCGTTAGCCATCGGTTTGGGAGGCGCGGTCGGTGAGCTATGGGTGCAAGACGGCCTGTTGCTCTTGCTAGCGCTGGGGCTTTGCGGTGTTTCTGGCTGGCGGCTATACAAACGAAACAACGGCCAAAAAACGCTACAAGAGTCTATCAACGCCGACGAGAAAGCTATCTCTATTGCTACTCGGTTTGGCTATACGTTGCCAAATGCATACAAGAGCCTGGGCAGCGCCTTGAAAACGCTCATTGAGCAAACGCCGAAGAAAAAGCAGCGCGATCGCTACATTCGTCGGCTAGAGGCCCTCAAGAAAAGCGCCAACCGCGCCAAACAGCAAGTTGCCCCAAGCGATCGCGCCCCTCGCCCTTCCTACTAAGCCCGCGCAAACTTGCCCAATTTCAACAAACAATCCCAAAAAATAAGAAATCCCCTGTACTGGCTGACAAATACAGGGGATTTTTCATATGGATTTTCACCTAGACGACTTTTCACCTAGACGACTTTTTAGTAGCTGCTGTAACAACTCTGTCATGAAGTCGCTAACGCTGCGCTGATCGCCGCTGCCGTAACTTGCATATCTTTTGCTGGTTCAACCCATCTGTAAGACACCTCTAATTCGCTTAAAGCAACCTGCTGACGCGCACTTACAGCCTCATCTTGAGCCGCCCCAACAACAACCAGCGGGGCTCCCTGCCGTTCTCGGTACACATCTACTCTAGCCAACGCTAGCTCAAAGAGTCCCGGCGTAAACTGAGGGTTTAGTCGTTGGTCATATTCAAACTTGCTCAGCATTATCTGAAAAGAAACCGCCTTGCTAGCATCAAAAGGAGCGGCGTCCGGCATAGACTTTGCCCGAAAAGTTGGCACCAACTCCATAAACGGTACGACGACATCTAGCCATACGCCGACCTCCGTATCAAAGGCATAGATGTACCCCGGACTGTCCCAATCTGCACTGTTACGCAAAATAAATTTATAGCGCTGGCCATCGCCTTTTACCCGCAGCCGCAACCCCGTCCATCCTGCAAAGTCGAAGGGGGGTTCAAAGTTTTGAGTTCTTACCGAAGAAAAACCACCCGAATTTTCGGTCGATACGTTGCCAGCAAATAAAGCATATTGCACAGGTTCACTAACCGGATCTAAAGATGACGGGTTCAAAGGCATCTGTTTTTTGAGAAAAAACGTACTTTGACTGATGCCACCCATAACAACATCGTCTAAGGATCCCCAAGCGTCTAGATCAGCACCCGTTTGAGAAAAATCGAAGACCTGCTGAGTCACAACTTCCGAATTTTTGCTCAGGCACTTTACCCAATCAGTCCATACAGTGGAGAAATCAGAAGTCGCCCAAAAAACAACGGTATTTGCGCCCAGAACAATTTCATAGAGCTGATCTTGAGTGACGTCTTTGATCGCGGAATTAGTCTGTATTGCTAGCCGGGCATTATCAGTAACCAGATCACAAAGCAACAGCTCACTCGTAGCTGGCACGGTTCGACGCAGCGCCTCAAACAGTGCCAGTGGCATCTTTCCTATGACTACAACTCTATTTCTCATGGCGCTTAGCTCCCTACCTGAAAATGTCGTGCGCTGTCCAACCCATTTTTGTATCCAGCGAAAGCTCCCCAAAAATGGAACTTCACCAAAGGTATTTAACGTTGTAAAAAATTTTACAGCGTCCCACTGAATCTTCTGCTTCTTAGACATCTTTTCACCTGCACCAGTAACTTTACATTTGGATAAATTGTCTTTGCTGAATTAGAGAAATGAACAACATAGATATTTTCTAGCTACCGTCAAGGACAAGTAAATAGAAATGTATTAGCCCTCCATCATACAAATGCAAAGTCACGATGAAGTCAAAGAGAAAACTGTAAAAGAAAGCAGCTATAGCCTAACAATACAGATGGTTTTTCGACTTGAATGACTCTCTTTAATTTATACAAACAGAGAGAACGAAGCCGAGCACCCTTTGTACTCAGGAACACTTATAGATGAATTTCCAGCAAACTTTACGCAATTTTCGGAAATTACTTAAAGATTGGCTGAAGACCAAACCATATTCGACGGTCGCCTTGGATTCAGACAGATAATGTTGATATAACAGGCACATCTAGATGCACATCTAAGCTTTGATAAATCCTTGCTCGCAGGTCAGTGTTGCTACGCACCTCGAGCTTTATAAGCCCAGTTCTGCTATCCAGTTTTTTTAGCAATCGCTCAGCCCATCAATCGCTTTTCAAGAGCGAAGTCCAGTCTTTAGAGCTAAATAATATGCGTGTTCTTCTTTATTCTTACAATTACTATCCTGAGCCTATCGGCATCGCTCCTCTGATGACAGAGCTTGCAGAAGGCTTAGTCAAGCGCGGGCATCAGGTGAGAGTTGTCACAGCTATGCCCAACTATCCAGAAAGAGAAATCTACGCTGAATACAAAGGACAGCTATATAAGAGCGAAGTTCGCAACGGTGTCCAGATAGACAGATGCTTTGTGGCAACTCGTCGTAATCCAGGTCTAATTGGAAGAGTGCTACTCGACGGTAGCTTCGCACTCCTCAGCTTCTTCAAAGCTATCAGCGGATGGCGTCCTGACGTCATCTTATCAACGAGCCCCTCTCTTCCCGCTTGCGTTCCGGTCGCGGCAACTCGATTATTCTACCGCTGTCCTACCGTTCTAAGTCTTCAAGACATTTTGCCAGAAGCCGCTGTGCAAACTGGATTAATCAGCAACAAAATAGCTATTAAGGTCTTCGAGACTTTAGAGAAATTTGCCTATGCCAGCGCCACTAAAATCAGCGTTATTACCCCTTCATTTACCAAAAACCTAGTAACTAAAGGGATCGCTGAAGAGAAAATGAAGTGTATTTCTAACTGGGTAGACGTTAACTTCGTGCGGCCACTTCCCAAGCAGGACAACGCTTTTCGCCGGGCACACAACCTAAAAGATAAGTTTGTCGTCCTTTATGCGGGTAATATCGCACGAACTCAGGGCGTGCGGACTATTCTGCACAGTGCTGCCCAGCTACAAGACAGCAAAAATATTCAGTTTGTTATTGTTGGTGAGAAAAGTCAGCTATCAGAACTAGACAAGCTGCGCGCTCAGCTAAACGTGCACAATGTAACTTTGCTGCCGTTTGTACCCAGAGAAGAGCTGCCTGAAATGCTAGCGGCGGCAGATGTTTCGCTAATTATGCAGAAGCGCAACGTGGTGGGATTTAATATGCCTTCCAAAACTCAAGTCATTATGGCAAGCGGTCGCCCTGTGATCGCATCAGTACCGGTTCAAGGTGCCGCCGCTGATGCCGTTCGCGACAGCAATGGAGGGCTGGTGGTTCCACCAGAAAGCCCAACTGACTTGACTGAGGCTATTTTAGCGCTGCATGACGATCCTGAAAGTACTGAAATGTACGGCAAGAGAGGACGACAGTACGCAATCGACAACTATTCGTTTACGCAAGCGCTTACTGCCTATGAGGCGTTGCTGAAGAGTAGTCTAATGCCAGAAAAGAGCCCAGAAGGAATCTTTGCCAACAATAGAGCCTTGTTGCGCTAAATAAGTGCACGGTTACTGAGCAGATAAATGCTGGACGGATAAAGCCAAAGCATAAAGCAGAAGAACAAAGCAGAAAAACAAAGCAGGCCAAAGCGCAGGAAATAGGAAGAGGCACTCGCTAATCGGGTACTGATATCTCTGCTGTGGGATCAACGTTAAGCTGCTGAAGCAAACTACCCAAACGTTCTTGAGACTGACCGTAGGCCGCCCAGTCTCCTTTTTGCAAAGCGGTTTGACCTTGCTCATAGGCTTCGATAGCCGACTGAACCAGACTTTGGGTGCCGTTGCCTGTGGGAGCAGCAGCAGGGGCAACAGGTGCGGCTGAGGCAGGCGCGGCGGCTTGGGTCGTGCCAAAGACGGCTTCTAGCGCTTCGGCTAGCGTATTGCGCATCACAATGGTGTCTTTAAAAGCTACGATGACACGCTTTAGTTCGGGCAGGGCACCCTCATCTGCCTGCAAATATACAGGCTCGAAGTAGAGAAGCGACTGATCGACTGGAATCACTAATAGATTGCCACGAATAACGCTAGAGCCTTGCTGATTCCAAAGCGTAAGCTGTCCAGAAATTTCTGGATTTTGGTCGATACGTGCTTCTATCTGCTTAGGACCGTAGACCAACACCTGCTTGGGAAACTGATAGAGGACGAGCTGGCCATATTGAGCACCGTCGCAGCGAGCCGCCATCCAAGCAACCATGTTGTCTTTACGCGCAGGCGTGAAGGGAAGAATTTGCAAAAACTCTTCACCGTCTGCGTTGGGCAATCGCATGATGACGTAGTAGGGCTGCATTTGCCCGGATGTGTCATTTTGACCGATTTGCTGGGGTAGCTGCCACAGGTCTTCCTGGTTATAGAAGACTTCAATATCGTCCATGTGGTAGGCCCGGTACATCTGAGACTGGACTTGAAATAGATTGAGCGGATAGCGAAAGTGTGACTTTAGCTGCTCGGAGGCTGATTCTAAGGGCGTAAATAAGTCGGGAAATATTTTTTGGTAGGTAGTGAGTACCGGATCGTTCTCGTCTATTGTGTAAATATTGAGGGTGCCATCGTAGGCATCGATCACAACTTTGGCCGCATCGCGAATGTAGTTAGTACCTGACTCGGCCATTTGGGTGAGTTGCGGTTGACCGGCTAGCAGGGCATCGACATTTTGAGAAAGCGCAAGGGGCTCTGAGTAAGGATAGCGATCGCTAATTGTGTAGCCATCGAGGATCCATTTGAGGCGTCCATCAGCGAGTGCCAAATAGGGGTCGCTATCGAGATGAAGAAACGGTACGACCTGCCTTGCCCGTTGCAGAACGTTGCGATAGTAGTGAACTTTGGACGCAGACGTAAAGTAGTTGGAGGTTAACGGCTTGAGTGAGCCAAACTCGAAGGCGTAGATAGAGCGTCGAAGCAAAGAGCCGATACTAACGCCGCCAGTGCCGTCATAAAGATTAGTGGCATTGTCGCTGCCAGAAGGGTAGTCGAATTCAGCGGTGCTGGTGCCTGTGTAGATGTAGTGATTAGTTTCTTCACCGTAGTAGATTCTAGGCTGGTCAATGGCAATATCGACAGAGGCTTCGGGTGGAATATTTTTGACGAAGAAGTCGGGTAGACCTTCGACGGTGACCTGATTAACGGGACTAGCGGCTAGACCGTAGCCGTGCGTATATTTGAGGCGTTGATTCACCCAGTTTCTAGCTTTGCCATCAACGGCGTCGTAGTCTAGTTCGCGGGCGGCAAGCATCACCTGACGGTAGTCGCCTTCTAAGGTGTAGCGGTCGATGTCAACATCGTGAAAGCGGTAGTAAGAGCGCAAACTTTGCAGCTCTTGATAGGTGCTTAGTAACGTCTGGTAGTCCCATAGGCGAATGTTATCAAGGGTAGCGGCGTTTTGTTCTAGCGCAGCGGTGTCGAGACTGTCTTGCACAACGAATTCTTGCTGCTGGACATCGGTTAGACCGTACGCCTGGCGGGTAAAGGCTAGGTTGTTTTCGATGTAGGGTGCTTCTTTATCGAGTTCGTTGGGTTCAACGATAAAGGTTTGCTGGAGCCAGGGATAAGCGCCCCCAATGACCAGAAGAATGATGAAGTAAAGACCGAGGCTAGTCAGCGGTAAGGAGAAGCCCTGTCGCCAGAGAGAAACCATAAACAAGATGGCGATGACCAGCGTGACGATAGCCATCAGGCTGTAGGCAGCTAGTCTGGCGTTGACATCTGTATAGCCTGCGCCAAATACCGCGCCATTGGCAGAGTAAAGTAAGCCGTAGCGAGCGAGCCAGTAGCCGAGCGCTAGGAGTAAAGCGATCGCACTTAGCAATACACACAGATGGGTCTTGACAGCCCCTGTTAGAAAGTACTTCCAGCCCCGCTCTAACCGAATTTCTCCTCGCGCTGCATAAATCACCAGCGCTAGCATCAGTGCCCAAATCAACAGCTCTAAGCCTTGCTGCTGAAAACCCTGGTAGAGCGGCATCCGAAAAACATAAAACCCAACGTCTTGTTGGTAGATCGGATCGACGATGTCAAAGGCGGTTGGATTGAAAAATTTGAGCAGGATTTCCCAAGCTGCCGCCGCCCGCTGCGCTGCGCCAACTGATAACAGCACAATCAGCGCTAGCCCGCCGTAGATTATCAGGCTAGGAATAATAGGCGTCCAGGCGCTGTTTTGAGGGCTGTAGAAAGGGCGATCGCGCGTTAGTAAAAGCGCAATCCAGTAGTTACCCCATAGAACTAGAGCATAAATAGAAAACGCTAAGACCGCGCAGAATACGCTCCAGCCCAAGCGCAGCTTAAAAATACTGGCAAAACCGACAGATTCAAACCACCAGTATTCTGTCAGCCAGTGGACTAACGTACTGGTACAGGCGACGAACAGTAAGCCAAAGCCAATAAGCCACCATAGCCACTGGCGTGGCAGACCTACAGGAATAGTCGCGATAGAACGATCGGGCTGGGATGAAGTCACAGATAGCTAGCCTTCTTTACTCTTGACGGTCTGCGCGGATAACCTTCCACTGCGGATGAGAAGGCCCTTGAGCATGAATCTTTTCTAGGCTACTGAGCAGCCGAGCCCGCTCGCCTTGTGAAATCCCCCACAAAATCTGACGACTCTCACTGAGCAGCAGTGCCAGCGTTAGCCCGCAGCAGAGCCCTAACCCCATCGCGGCTGGCCGGTGGTAAATTACAATAAAACGCACCGCCGTCCAGGTAAAGTGCTGCCGTAATGTCTGAATTTCCGCGCGTATCCACCACAGGCTGAGCAGTCCAATCGTTAGCCACATCGCCAAACACACCCACCACCAAGTCCGCATCATGGCTTGGCGCAGCGCTTCTATCTCATAAGCTTGTTTAGCCGTAACGTGCTCTCTTGTCAACAAACGCAGCCTTGTTTAGGGTCTTTTACTCCGGTTCTCTTCTGTCTTGACCTTCCTGTCTTGACCTTCCTGTCTTGACTTTTTACATTTTGATTTGGGGCCTGACGCCCGCGCTGATCGATATCTAAAAGCAAGCCTACTAAAACATATCTCCTCAAACGTGCTTACCAGAACACGCCAACTGAAGCGCATCTACCTGAAGCGCATCTGCTAGAGCGCACTTGGCAAAGAATCAATTGGACCTTGATCCTCACGGGTCAGGTCATCATCAAGGTCATTACTACCAGAGCTACCGCTGCCAAAGTCATCGCCCTCAGAGCGACTACGCCACCAGGCCAACAAAGTGCTCGCAATAAAAATGCTAGAGTAAGCGCCTGCTAGAAAGCCAGTAATCAGCGCTAGCGCAAAGTACTTCAGCGAACCACCGCCAAAGACCACAATGCTAAACAGCGTCAGCACAGTCGTCAGCGTAGTGTTGATAGACCGCCCCAGCGTATCGTTAACTGACTCATCAACAATCACATTAATAGAACGGTCCGGTGTACGCTGAAGCGTTTCGCGAATGCGATCGTAAATAACGACGGTATCATTGACCGAGAAACCCACAATGGTCAGTAGCGCGACGATAAAGAGGCTATCGGCTTCGTAACCTGTAACTAGGCTCAAAATTGAGAAAATGCCTAGCGTGACGAGTAAATCATGCAAGAGTGCCACGATCGCTAAAACGGCGTAATCAAACTTGAAGCGCAGGCTTAAGTAGGCGGCAATCAGTGCAAACGATACCAGCAAAGACATCAGCCCAGAAGAGAGAAGCTGTTTACCGAGTACGGGTCCGACGGTGTCGTTTTTTGTTGCACTAGGATCAATAGCACCAATCGTTTCGCCCAGAGCAGATTGCAGCGCGTCACGCTGATCGACATCTAGATTGCGGGTTCGGACGACCACCGTTTGCTTATCTTCGCCCAGCAGTTGAATGCTGCTGCCTGTCAAGTCCTGCGCGTCGAGAACCTGTCGAACCTCAGAGATATCAATTGGATCGGTGCAGTTAGCCGCGTCGCTACAGTCACGGGCCAGCTGCAAACGGGTGCCGCCGACAAAATCTAGGCTGGGCTTGAGCGGGGCACCATATTGCTGCCATGAAAACGCCATTGAGACGAGCCCAACGAGAATAACGGCTCCAGAAATGCACCACCAGAGGGTTCTTTGCTTGATAACGTTAATTTTCATAATTACTGAGCACTTGAAGGGGTTGTCCCTCTAGCCGGTAATGACTCGACGCCGGGGCAAAACAGGTTGGGCTTGCGGAACTGAGGAAAGCCAATCGCAAAAAACAGCAGCGTTCGGCTGCAGCTAACGGCGGTAAACATGCTGATAACGACACCAATAGCCAGCGTAAGAGCAAAGCCACGAACTAAGCCCGTCCCAAGGAAAAACAGTGCGCCGCAGGCAATCAGCGTTGTGACGTTGCTATCTAAGATGCTAGAGAAAGCTCGGTAAAATCCAGATTCTACGGAGCGATAGAGCGTTTTCCCAGCACGCAGCTCTTCACGGGTTCGCTCGAAAATGAGCACGTTAGCGTCAACAGCCATACCAATGCTCAAGATGAAGCCAGCGATACCCGGCAGCGTCAGCGTTACGCCCAAAAGGTTGTAAGCCGCCCAGGTTAAAATGGCGTACACGATTAAGGCAATATCTGCGAGGACGCCAGGCAGGCGGTAGTAGACGGCCATAAAGATTAGCACCAAGGCTAAGCCAAATAGCGCGGCATATAGGCTACGCTCTACGCTGTCACGACCTAACGTGGCACCAACGGTGCGATTTTCCACGATTTCTACGGGCAAAGGTAGCGAGCCACCGCGTAGCTGAATTTCCAGATCGCGGGCACCTTCAGCATCAAATTGACCGGAGATACTGGCCTGTCCGCCTTCAATTCCGTTTTCGGCGTACTCTACAGGAACGCTAGGCGCGCTGATAAGCTGGTTATCTAAGAAAATGCCGATGCCGCGTCCGGTCCCAGCAATATCGCGGGTGAGATCGGCAAATAGCTTAGCGCCTTCTGCATCAAAGACGATGCTGACCTGCCACGCACCGGGAGGCGCATTGGGACGAGGCCCTGCGATCGCATCTCTTAGCTTATCGCCCGTTAGACCGGTCTCGGCAAACAAATCAAGAATGTCTGATTGGGTGGCGGCGATCGCAGATTGGTTGGCAGCGATCGCGGCTTCATCCCCACTTTCGACCAGCACCGTCTGCTCTAGCAATTGCCGCTGTGCCACCGACTGAAGCGCCTGAAACTCACCCTCGGTATTCGGCTTTTGGCTACGAAACTCTAGCTGAGCCGTTCCCCCTAGCACCCGCTCGGCCTTTTCCGGGTCGCTAACGCCCGGCAGTTGAATCGAAAGCTGATCTTGGCCCACGCTTTGCACAACCGCTTCTGAGACACCGAGCCCATTCACCCGGTTCTCAATCACCCGCTGAACCGCCGCTAGCTCCCGCTCGCCGATATTAGTGACATCTTCTGTGGGGTTGACCTGCATTGTCAGCTGCGTGCCGCCCCGCAAATCCAGTCCGAGCTGAGTCGGAATTTGCACAATAATCACAATTGCAGCAATCACCAGCCCCAATAGCGAAGCGAGTATTAAGCGTTGCTTACCCATAGAGTCCATCAATAAAATTTTATTCCACCCGTTCAGTGTCAGATCCAGTACTAGAGATCCGGCGTCAGATAAGTATCCTAATACCAAATTGCCTCAACCGTAATGATCGAGGCAATTTGGTTGAGAAATGTGATATGAAACTTTTAGCCTATAGCTGGCCTTGCATAATTTTCTCAACAGCTTCTTCGATCTGAGCAGGCTGCACAATCGTCAAATCTTCTAAACCCTTGTTGTAAGGCGTCGGAATATCTTGAGAAGACAGGCGAATAACCGGGCCATCTAGCTCATCAAAAAACCGGTCATTAATAGAGGCGATAATCTCTGCGCCAATGCCCCCGGTTCTCATGCATTCTTCAACAATTACCACGCGGTGCGTTTTGCGAATTGACGCCCCAATGGTGTCATAGTCGATCGGCTTGAGCGAGATTAAGTCGATCACTTCTGGGTCATAGCCCTTCTGCTCTAAAGACTCTACAGCTTTCATGACGTGATAGCGCATCCGCGAGTAGGTCAAAATCGTTACGTCTTTTCCTGTGCGGACCGTCTCAGCTTTATCAAGCGGGAGCACGTATTCGTCATCCGGCAAGTCTTCTTTATTGAAATACAGCAGCACATGCTCAAAAAATAAGACCGGATTATCGTCACGGATAGCAGCTTTTAGCAGCCCTTTAGCGTTGCGAGGTGTAGAACAAGCCACGATTTTTAGACCTGGCACTGCTTGAAAATAAGCTTCTAGCCGCTGAGAGTGCTCGGCACCTAGCTGAGAGCCCACACCGCCGGGGCCGCGAATGACAACCGGAATTTTGAAGTTGCCGCCGGAGGTATAGCGCAGCATTCCAGCATTATTAGAAATTTGGTTGAAGGCTAGCAGCAAGAAACCCATGTTCATGCCTTCAATGATGGGACGCAGGCCGGTCATTGCCGCGCCAATACCCATACCCGTAAAGCTGTTTTCAGCGATGGGCGTATCAAGTACGCGCAGTTCGCCGTATTTGTCGTAAAGATCTTTAGTGACTTTGTACGATCCACCGTACTGACCAACGTCTTCGCCCATAACCATGACGGTTTGGTCGCGAGACATTTCTTCGTCGATGGCCTCACGGAGCGCGTCGAATAAAAAAGTTTCTGCCATGTTGAAGGTGATGAATGAATGGGGAATCAGGGGTTAGCTTGCGCCGAAAAGTAGAATGGCACCTTGGATGGCACTTTGAGGATGGCACTTTGAGGAGACTCAGGCGCTAGTCTTCGGCGAAAATGTATTTGTAGAGATCGGCAGGATTTGGCTCTGGGCTTTCTTCTGCAAAGGTTAAGGCATCTTCAACGACAGCTGTAATCTTGTCGCGAACGGCTTTGAGTTCGCTTTCGCTGGCGATATCGTGCTCTAGAAGGTAGGCACCAAAGCGCTTAATGGGGTCGCGATCGCGCCAAAACTTTTTCTCAGCCGGGTCTCTCAACTCATCAGGATCGGCCACCGAGTGCCCGCGATAGCGATAGGTCAAACACTCTAATAGAGTAGGACCTTCCCCGGCCCTGGCTCTTTCTACCGCAGTCTTGGCCGCTGCCCGCACGGCTAGCACGTCCATGCCATCGACTTCATAGCCCGGCATTCCAAATACGCTGGCTTTTTTATAGATTTCAGTTTGCGAGGAAGCCCGCTCGTGGGCCATGCCAATCGCCCACATATTATTTTCGACGACAAAAATAATCGGCAGCTTCCACAGCGCGGCCATATTCAAACACTCAAAAAACTGACCGTTATTAGTTGTACCATCGCCAAAAAACGCTGCGGTCACTTGGTCTGCGTTGCTATCACCCATCGCCTCCCGGCGGTAGCGAGTCTGGAAGGCCGCGCCCAAGGCGACCGGAATTCCCTCGCCGATGAAGGCAAAGCCGCCCAGCACATTGTGCTCTTTAGAGAACATGTGCATCGAGCCACCTCGGCCCTTGCTACAACCGGTCTCTTTACCAAACAGCTCGGCCATCACCGCGTTGGCTGGCACACCCGCACTCAAAGAATGAACGTGGTCGCGATAGGTACTGCACACATAGTCATCCGAGCGCATTGCCTTAATGACACCCGAAGCGACCGCCTCTTGACCGTTATAAAGATGTACAAAGCCTTTAACCTTGCCTCGCTGATATAGCTCGGCGCACTTATCTTCAAAATAACGCCCCAAGATCATATCTTCATAGACAGTAAGACCCTCGTCTTTAGTGACTTGCGAAGAGGATGCGTGAAATGTAGGCAGTGGTCTTTCCTGAACCATAAGTTATGTCCGTGTTCTTGGCAGCAATGGATCTGTAGTAGGTGGGGATCTGTAGATCTAAATCTTTTCTACGTCTCTATTTACGTCTTTCCTGAGCCTGATCTGCACAACCTGATCTGCACAGTCTGATCTGTACAGTAATGCGTAGTGAAAGCACTCAATACCTCTCTCTTAATCTTTATCTGAGGCAATTCGCGTTTTATCATAGCTTGTCTTCACCTCAAATTATTGAATCAACCTGCAAACTGGTTGAGCTTCAAGTTTGAAAGACCCCGGGTTGATAACGATTTATCGCACCTGAAAGAAGCTGACACCGAACTAGAATTTTGCCTTTCCTGAAATTTTCTTCAAACTTTCTTCAAGAACAGTGGTAAGGTGTCCCTCAAAATCGCATTTTGCATTAAAGATCGTAATTGACAGATGCAAAAATCAGATGTCACAGCGAAACGCAGAAAGAAAGCGCGCTCTGCGATCATAATTAAGTATTGAGCGATGAGTACCGACCTAATAGTGATAGTGATTTAATTTATATGTGATTTAAGGTTCTACGTGTGCACTGTCTACATGTCTAGGCTACAGATCTAAAAGGCATGCACAGGCAGATGTGCATAGCGCAAATATATCGAAGAAGCGAGTTCCTCGCGACAAGCACCGTACATAGCCTCTATTATGTTGGTTCGATGTTGGTTAAAGACAAAAGTATTGATTTAATGGCTGGGGATACCAAGAGTGCGAATTCCGCTGGACTACTACCGAATCTTAGGACTGCCGATTCAGGCGACGGCTGAGCAGCTACAACAGTCGCATCGCGATCGCACTTTGCAAGTTCCCAGACGTGAGTATTCAGAGCTGGCCATTGATGCCCGCCGCCAGCTAATAGATCGCGCCTACGAGGTCTTAGGCAACAGCGCTCGCCGAGCCGAATACGACCAGGCGTTTTTGAGTAAGACCAAAGGCGTACCAAGTAAAGAGGCCGAAAGCGTTGACGACCCAGATGCCAACGTTCCGACCATAGAAGTCGAAAACCCTCTCTTAGTCGGTGCGCTGCTAATCCTGCTAGAGCTTGGAGAATACGAACTAGTGCTCCGATTAGGTCGCGCTTATATCAAACGCGACGCTAGTACGATAGAGGGCCAAAAACTAAAAGAGCAACCAGCTCTACCCGATATTATTTTAAGCTTGGCCGTCGCCTGCCTAGAGCTAGGCCGAGAAGAATGGCAGCAAAATCATTATGAACATGCCGCTGAATCCTTAGAAACGGGGCGAGAGCTGCTGTTAAAAGAAGACCTGCTACCGGTTCTGCGCGCTGAGATCCAAGCAGACCTGTATAAGCTCAGGCCCTATCGCTGCCTCGATTTAATTTCTAGACCCTTAGATCAAAAGCAGTCTCGGCGAGAAGGCATCAACCTGCTGCGCAGTATGCTTCAAGACAGAGGCGGCATTGATGGTGCTGACGACGATTTGTCTGGCCTGGGCGTAGACGACTTTTTACGATTTGTGCAGCAGCTAAGAGGATACCTGACCGCCGCTGAGCAGCAGGAGATCTTCGAGGCCGAGGCGCAAAGGCCCTCAGCGGTCGGCACGTATTTGGCCGTCTACGCACTGCTAGCGCGTGGTTTTGCACAGCATCAGCCCGCTTTAATTCGTCGGGCAAAGCAGATGCTCTTACGGCTCAGTGGTCGTCAGGACGTACATTTAGAGCAGGCTGTCTGCGCAGTGCTACTCGGCCAGACAGAAGAAGCTAGTCGATCGCTAGAGCTGTCTCAAGAACTCGATCCGCTTGCCTTTATTCGAGAGCATTCTCAAGGCTCTCCAGACCTGCTGCCTGGACTCTGCCTGTATGCTGAAAACTGGCTACAGCAAGAAGTTTTTCCATTTTTTAGAGACTTAGATCAGGCCCAATCAACGCTCAAAGACTACTTTGCTGACAGTGCGGTACAAACTTATTTAGAAAATATACCCCTCGAAAATACACAGAGAGCTACGCAGAGAAATCTTCAGGAAAATAGCCAGAGCAATCTCGCAGAAACTTGGAGCGCTCAGGCCGCAGCTAGGGCAATAGAAACCTCTCAAATCAATGAAAGCAGCGTAGCGACGGTCGAGGCGGGTACAACTTCTCGGTTTGAGCCGTCTGTGTTTGGAGAGCCCGCTAGCTTTAGCCCGCCCGATTTGGGGACTCAAACTAGCGGCTCTGGGCTCTCAGGGGCTGCGGGCGCGGCGGGCGTTGCTGGATTTGCGGGCGGTGCTAGCATCGTCGATAAAATATCGAAGATGTCTCCGACTGGCCAGCTAGGGGCACAAGAGACACCTCCTCACTCATCTGGCGTTGGCGGAAATGATTCACCACCAGGAGGACTAGCCGCTCTGAGGGCGAGGCGAAACCGACGAAACAGCAGCAGTTCGCCTAAGTGGGATCGCTTGGCGCTTGTGATTTTGGCAGGGCTGCTTTGCCTGGGCGTAGGGCTATTTTTAGCGAGTAAGATTCTGGGCGCGATTACAGGTAATGACGCGACGACCGCGACGCCTGCAATAGAGGGAGATCCGCTAGATATTACTGTCAATGAACCGGCTATCGAGACAGATGAATTAGAGCCTGCAAGTACCTCAGCGCCAGACGATGCTGAGGGGATCGGTGAGGCAACGGTTGCGTCTTGGTTGGAGACTAAGCGGACAGCGTATGGCCAAGAACACGACGCCAGTGAATTGACAACTGTCTTGACGGGCAGAGCGTTGACAGGTGCCCAGAGCAACGTTAGGGCGTTAAAAGCAGACGGATCGTACGTTGACTATACGCATGGCACGGTCAATATTCTGTCGGTAGATCCAGAAAGCGCGGAAGGTACGGACAGCTTGAGTATTGAAGCGGAAGTCACAGAGTCAGCAGATGTGTATGACGCCTCGGGAAATCAGGATACAGCTTCCTCTTATGGGGATGAGGTCGTTGGGGCAACTTACAAACTGATCCGAGACGGCGATCGCTGGCTGATTGAAGAGATTATTCCTAAATAGAGCGCCAGATCATCCTTGAAGTTTACGCTCAAATAAGGTCTAACTTCAAAGGTCTAACTTCGGCCAGTACTAAGGTAAAGATCAAGATTAAGTTCTTGGCAAGGTTCGTTGCGAAACCTTGATTCTAGGTGATTGCACTGAGATAATGCTGTCGTCTGTGGTGCTTGCAGGTACATACTTATCCTATTTGGCGATCGCACTAAGCTAGCTAGCCAAACTAACTGACCGAGCTAGTTAGTTAATTTGACTGGTTGATCTAACTGGTTGATTTAACTGGTTTACTTAACTGGCTTATTTAGCTCGGGTGAACTATACGAGTGCGATCGCGTCTCTTTAGTCATGCGTCTTTTTTAATCATATATTTGTGATCGAAAAAGGCGTAGTCGGGCTCATCAGGCGGTAATGTATCGAGATTGTTATATTAAGAAAAGATGACCTTTTCGGTTTGCCTTTTCGGCTTTAAGTGCCACAAGCTCAAGGCTAAGCAAGCTCAAATCAATGTAGGTTGTTATATCGTGGTCAGGTTCCGGGAAGCTTTTACTTAAACGTACTGATATTCAAGGTCTGACGTTGACTGTATAAATGTCCAGCACATAGAATATTGGGTCTTGAAGGCTAGACCGCAGATATCAGAGTGCCGATGCAGTGCCAGTACTCAGTGTGCCGATATCAAAACTGCGGCTTTCTATCGCCGTTGCGACCCATAAACTGATGGTATCTAAACGGCTCTGTTTGAGAAAAGATGCCTTAATTATTTGAACTATATTTATTTCGACGAGATCTTTGAGTGGATAATCGCCAGCGCATGCAAGTACAGAGTCCCCCCGATGCCCAATCGCCCGCTCCTAAGCTAGTAGATCAGCTTAGCAATCCTGACGGGCTGCCGATCGAATGCTCTCGTAGAGCCAAAACGCAGATTGATTTGCTCTTGCTGGCCATTGAGGCATTAGATCTCGGTGGCTCAGAAGCAATGCTGGCTTCAGCAAAAGAGCTGGAATTGTCAGAGATTATTCGAGGGCGAGTCCATCTTTGGCTATTGCGCAGCAGCAATCCACTGCGGCGGTTTAGTCAGCGTCAGCCCATGTCTTTAGAAGAAGGTAAGGCGCTGGTGCTAATTACTTGCTTTTTGGCACGTCGCCTCACGGTCTTGATTCGTCAACTGCTGCTGGGCTATCAGCAGCTCAGCGATCAAAACCTTTCTTTTGATCATCATTTTCGGCTGTCAGACTATTTAGCCAGGTTTCGCTCTCACTTTCGAGCCCGCATGAACGCCAAGCGCTCTAGTGTGATTGCCTACAGCACAGACGAAAAGCTGAATGAGCTTGCTATTGAGCTGCTGACAAAACTATTGTTTTGTACGGGGACAGAAGGCGCAGAGCGGCTGTGGATTAGCCTTTTTGATGGAGAAGTATCATGACGATTCGGCGTCAGTATCAGCTGCCTAACTGCAGCTTAATTTTGGATGGATTGAGTATTGATCCATCGCTGGGTAGCGAAAATGTGATGTCGCTGCTAGTGAATGCGGAGTGTCGAATTAGCGGCTTAGAGCGATCGCTCAACGGTGGATATAACTTTTTTGCGGCGCTGGTGCGAGCGGTTAGTCAGTACGGGCAAGAAGTCCTTAGCGGCTTTGCCCATCCGCAGGTGGTCGAGGGAGAGCCCCTTTTAGTCCATATTAATCCGGGCGATGGCCCTTATCACCATTTAGTAATTCAGCCAGAGATTGCCGATTTAGGCGATTTGGGTGATGGCCGCGCAATTGATATTAAGCTCTCAGCAGTGCAGCTGTTTGATTTGACTGAAGCGGTCGATCAGTTTTTTGACGATAGTCAAACGCTACCAGAGTTAACTCCGGCTTTGGCCCCCCTGGCACGCCGATTTGTACGCAGTGAGGAACCGCTGAGCGATCGCGCTATTCCGGCTGTATTGGGTATTGGCGGACTGGTCGCGGCAACAATGGCAATTGGACTAATGCCTGTGCCTAAGCTCAGGGAGCCCGCGACTAGCCGCGCAGACGAAGCGGCTGAAGTTGCGATCGCAGATCCTGCTGACAGCAGTACGCCCCCCACTGGAGAAGTAGAAGATCCGGCGGTTAGTCAGATTGCTGCCGCCCCTGAAGCTGAAACCGATGAAGTTGAACCCGAAACAGCAGCAGCGGAAGCTGAGCTAAACGAGACAGCTGAGTCAGAAGATACCGAGACCCCAGATACCGAGACCCCAGATACCGAAACCTCAGAGGCCGAGACCTCAGAGATCGAAACCCCAGAGGCCGAAGCCCTAAACGCTGAAGCCTCAGACGCCGAGACGGTAGAAGGTGAGGCTGGCGCTTCCAGATTTGAAACCAATCCGCCAAATGCGCTAGACGGGTTTGAAAACGTTCGGCGTCTCAACAGTGAGCTAAAGCAAACTTTGGTTGACAATCGCGAGCAGCCTAGATTTGGAGATGCCGTGAGCTACCGGGTAAGGGTGAGCGAGGACGGAACCGTTGTTGGCTATGAACCAGCAGATAGCGCTGCGATCGCAGCGATCGACGAAACCCCTTTACCTCAGCTAGTCGGGACAGCCTCAGAGCAGGCCCCGGCGGTAGACTACCGAGTCGTCTTTACTGAGCGCGGCGTGGTCGAGGTCAGCCCCTGGCGGGGATGGAGTTTCTACGAATAGTTAATAAGACTGAACTACAATTAATCCTTTATTCATCAGCCTAGTAGCTGTCATACTGGCTGGAGCGATTTAAGGGAGGCTGTGGCTTGTGACCCATGAACCGGATTGGAACGATGCCAACACCGAGAGTAACAATCCGCCGTCATCTGCGCCGTCATCTGCAAGTAGAAGATCGCGATCGCTCTACCCTCGGCCCAATCTCAACCGAGGGTTTGACAGCTATGCGCAGCCGCAGGGATACAGGCGTAGCGTCTCTGATACGGCTTACCCTGAAGCAGATCTCCCAGCAGATTTCTCAGAGGGAATCCCACCAGAGGAATATTCATCGGAGGGATATTCATCAGGGGGGTCTTCACCAAACAGAGCAGCTAGCCGTATAGAGCATCAGACCCAGCCAGTAGCCCACCCAAAGCGAAGCAGATTTGCCTGGATCTGGCTGCCTTGGCAAAAAAAATCAAAGCCGTTGACGTCAGATCAAGACCAACCCTCACCGAGGGAGCCTCTGGGTAAGGAGCCTCTGGGTAAGGAGCCTCTGGGTAGAGATCCTTCGAGCAGAGAGGCTTTGACGTATAGAGCAGATCAGCCAGATCAGCCTAGCGTCAGCGGTTCTCAATGGCCGTACGGCGAGGCGACAGATACGCAGCATGCAGACACAGCGCCAATACCTCCTTCGCCAATACCTCAGCCACCACTGCCTCAGCCTCAGCCGCTCCAGTTTTGGCAGCGACAGCCTTATGCTGCGATCGCCTATCTCCTACTGTGTAGCGGCGCACTGACCCTAGCCTGGATTTTTGGCATCCTAGTAGCGCAAGTCTTTTCTGGCAACATCAGCTCGCCCCCTTTACAAGAGCGCCTACTGCGAAAATCGAGCCGACTAGGTAACCGCTTATGGCACTTTCCTGAGCTATGGCACACACCCACCGTCCAAAGCCGGATTGAAGCTATTCCCTTACCTGAAACCGGCCCTGTACTAGCGCCGCTAACCCTGTCGCCCATAGAAAAGCAGCCACTTGTCGATGAACTTAATTCCATAGAAACTGAGCTGCTAACGCTAGATCGACGATTGCAAACGCTAGAGAAAAAGCTGGGCAAGTCGCCCTATCAAGGGACTGATATCGACACGCGGATTAACGCACTGCGAGCAGCCATTGATCCGCCACCCGTTCAGCCCGACGCGGCCCCCAGGTACGAGCCGGTCGCTACCCCGCCAGAGGCTCAGTTGCTAGAGGTCGCCCAGCTCAAAATCATGCTGCCTAGCGACGCTCTGTTCTCTCCAGGGCAAAGCGACCTAAAGGCAGATAGTTTGATCAACCAGGTACTAGACCAGCTAGTGAACTACCCAGAGGCCACTATCTCGATTCGCAGCTACAGCGACGATCAGACAGATATGGGCACTAGTCGAGAACATACCCTTGATCAGGCAAATGCCCTAGCCACCTATCTGCGACAATCGCTACCCAATACGCATCGCTGGGTGACCGTCGGCATGGGTCAAACTCAACCGGTTATAGACAACACCGACCCGATAGCGAGACAGCGAAACCGTCGCATTGAAATTTTGGTCGATGCCCGTTAAAGAAAAACCAGAGAAAGAAACCAGAGAAAAAACTAAAGCAAAAATATGAGAATCGTCTTCTTTGGCACCCCCCAGTTCGCCGTCCCTAGCCTAGAGCGTTTGTTTGCGCAGTCAGATTTTGAGGTGTTGGCCGTTGTCACTCAGCCCGATAAGCGCCGAGGTCGAGGCGGCAAAGTTACCCCGTCTGCGGTCAAAGCCGCAGCTCTAGGGCAAAACTGCCCCATCTGGCAGCCTGCGCGGATTAAGAAGGACACAGAAACGCTTGCTAAGCTAGATGCGCTCCAAGCAGATGCCTTTGTCGTCATTGCCTACGGTCAGATTCTGTCTCCAGAAATTTTGGATATGCCCCGTCTAGGCTGCATTAACGCTCACGGGTCTATTTTGCCAACATACCGAGGGGCCGCGCCCATTCAGTGGTGCATTCACAGCGGCGCAACCACCACAGGGGTGACCACTATGCTGATGGATGTGGGAATGGACACAGGCCCAATGCTGTTGAAAGAAGCGATTCCTATTGGCCTGAGCGATAACGCGTGGAGCATCGCTGAAAAGCTATCTTTGCTGAGCGCCGACCTGCTGGCGACCACCTTACAGAAATTGCAACAGCAGGTCATTCGCCCGGTCGCACAGAACGATAAGCAGGCGACCTATGCACCGCTCATTCAAAAAGAAGACTATGGGCTAGATTGGCACCAAACGGCTAAAGCTATTCACGACAAAGTTCGAGGCTTTTATCCTAGCTGCACCACCCAGTTTAGAGGTCGTGATTTAAAGGTAATTGAGACAGTCCCCTTGGGTAGCCAGTACTGGGCACAGTTGCCCGCGTCACTAGCCGCGATTGAACAAAGCTATCAGGCGGCTGAGATTACCCAAAACGCCGCGCCTGGAACCGTTATCAGCCTATTAAAAAAACACGGCCCTGTCGTTCAAACGAGCGAGGGGCACCTGCTGCTGCGTGAGGTTAAGCCTGCCGGGAAAAGAGCGCTTTCAGGCTGGGACTTTGCGAATGGCAGCCGTCTGGAAACCGGGGAGCGGTTGGGCATCGAAAAGGAGACCGCAGGTGGGAAAGCTAACACGTAGTACCCGCCCGTTTAACGTCATCTATGACAGGCAACTGCAAAATAAATAGCCCGCCCGATCATCTACATGCAGAGCGCCTGGCCTATGAAGCGTTACTATCTAACTGCTGCCATTACGACGGCATTTTGACGCTGTTGAATCAGCATCGGCCTTATTTTGAGTCGTTGCCTAGCATTCGTCGTCTGCAAGAGAGCATGGTGATGATTCCGCTGCCTAATGTCCGTAGTCGAGAGCGCACGGAAATAGACGGGAAAATAGATATCTGCGATCGCATTCGTCCGCTGACTTGTGACATAGCGCTGATGGTGTGTGATCCCGAATGGCAGATCAAAACAGGGATTGAGATTGTGCTGTTTATCCAACGACCAGGTGAAGATTTTTCTGGGTTGCTCTCTCGCTGGCGGCAAACGCAAATAGAGCTAGGTCAGGGCGTGGAGTGGTTAATGCCCAGAAAATATAAGCACCTGCTAGCAGAAGGCACCGCCGAGCCGCATCCCCTGTTTGTGGTGTTTGTTTCAGACGAGCCAGATAGCCGATCGGCGCGAATTATTCACGGGCTAAGGGGCGCTCAGCTACCACTGGCAACCCAGAGGCTGCAGGAAACTCTACGAGTTGACGTTTCTGACCACAAGGTAGCTGATAGAAAGGGCGAGAATAGCGACAGAGAGTCCAATTAGGCTAACGCCTGTGACTTCTTTGAGGTCTAATATGATTATTTTTCGGGCAACTGCGGTAAGCGAGGTGACAATAACCAGTTCTACTTGCACGACGTGCTTTTTCAAGTAGGCAGTGATATTTTCCATAATTTCTAGCGCGATCAGGACGCTGAGAAATAGACCAAAAATATCGAGTAGGGTTGAGCCGAGAAAATCACTGGCGTTGCCGTTGAGCAGCTTTCTGGTTAGGACGACGCCCAGATCAAAAATGACAACGACGATGACCATCACCATTGCGATCGCAAGCAGCTTAGAAACCCATCCCTCAAACCGCTCTATGTTTCGCAAAAAGCCTTCGTCGCTCAGGTGATTGCGAATAAATCTATTCAATCGTCTATTCAAACCTGTTACCTAACCCCGTTCGCGTCTGCCTCTAACATTCGCATATTCGAGGCTCAAACACTCGCCTGTCAAGAATACAGAGCTATTTTGAGGTGACCAAACGGCTCAGCTACACAAGCCCGGCGGAAACAGGCTGTTTGACGGCTGCTGGCGTTGGCTGAACCATGGCAAGTAGCTGCTGGGCCGTGGTGGGCTTAGCGGTTTTAGCAGGTTTTTCAATAGGAACAAGCTGCACGGCGCAGGCTTTGAGTTCAGGCTGTAGCGAGATTGGGCACACCTCAGGGTGAGTGAGCGCGTTCACTTCGGCGTTGTCAGCCCACAAAAAGCCCCAGTGCATTGGCATAAATACGGTGCCTCGGCTGATGTTTTGGGTAACAAGTATGGGCAAACGGGCAAAGCCTCGGCGCGATCGCACCTCTACCCAGTCTCCAGACTGCACCTGCAGCTGCTGCGCATCACGCGGATTCACCTCCAGCGTTGGATAGGGATATTTCTCCACAATTTTCTCAATTCGCCCTGTCCGCGTTTGCGTGTGCCAGTGTCCTAGCAGCCTGCCGGTCGTCATCACCATCGGAAACCGCTCATCCGGCGGCTCAGCCAAGCCCTTCAAATGAAACGCCGCAAACTTGGCACGGCCATTTTCCGTCGGAAACTGATAGTCGGTATACAGGCGCTTATCAAACTTGTCGGCAGCTGTATCAGCCGTTTCACAAACAGGTGCAGGCCACTGAATTGGGCCCGCTTTAGCCAAACGCTCGTGGCTTAACCCGCTCATATCGCACAGTCGGCCCGAAGTTAGACCGACAAACTCATCGTACACAGCCGCCGCATCAGCAAAATCAAACTGCGGCTCAAACCCCAAGCGGCGTCCCACTTCAGCAAAAATTTCCCAGTCCGGCAGCGCCTTACCGACCGGATCGCGAAAAGCAGGGCAGTAGGTAACCACGCGTTCAGAATTAGTCATCGTGCCAGACGCCTCGCCCCACTGAGCCGCAGGCAGCACAACGTGCGCGTACGCCGCCGTCTCAGTAGGATAGTAAGCGTCTTGGCAAATCGTAAAGGGCGATTTTAGCAGCGCGGCCTGAGTTCGCTTAATATCTGGCATACTTACCGCTGGGTTGGTCGCGGCAATCCACATCACGCCAACCATTTCCTGCTCCAAAGCGAGCATCATATCCCAAGCAGCAAGCCCCGGCTGCGGCGAAATACTGCCTGCGGGTAGCTGCCAAACCTTCTCTACTACCCGCCTATGATCTGGATTTTTTACTAGCCGATAGCCCGGTAGAATATGCGCTAGACCACCTACTTCGCGCCCGCCCATCGCATTGGGCTGCCCGGTTAGCGAAAATGGACCTGTTCCCGGACGACCCAGCTGACCTGTCATCAGGTGCAGGTTGATCAGGGTACGCACTTTCGCCGTTCCTTCACTCGACTGATTGATCCCCATTGACCACAGCGAGAGCACACTTTTTGACGCCGCCCACAGCTTAGCGGCCTGCTCTATCTCAGCGACCGAAATTCCACAAACCTGCGCCACCCGCTCCGGCGGATAGTGATCGACTACCTGCGCATACGCTGTAAAACCATCTGTGCAGTAGTCAATGAAAAGCGGATCGTGCTTACCCTGGCGAATGAGCAAGTAAGCAATGCCATTGAGCAGTGCAATATCAGTACCGGGCTTAATTGCCAAGTGCAAGTCGGCGGCTTTTGCGGTGTCCGTCCGACGCGGATCAACCACAATCAGCTTTGCGTTCCGGCTTTTTTTCAGGTGCTTCTTTAGCCGGTTGAAGATAATAGGATGGCACTCTGCGGTATTTGTGCCAATCAGAAAAGCACAGTCAGTCAGTTCCAAGTCGTCGTAGCAGCAGGGAGGCCCGTCAGACCCAAAGCTTTGGGTATAGCCTGAAACAGCTGAAGACATGCACAGCCGAGAGTTAGCATCAAAGTTGTTAGTGCCAATACAGCCTTTGATTAGCTTTTGCGCAACGTAGTAGTCCTCAGACTGAAACTGCCCAGAGCCGTACATGCAGATGGAATTAGGCCCACGCTGAGCAATCGATTTTTGAATTTCTGAGGTGATGCGCTCAAAAGCTTTATCCCAGCTAACGGGTTGAAACGGCTGATCTAGCGCGTCGCGCATCATGGGCTCTTTTAGCCGGTCTTTGTTGAGCGATTCGCCCACAGAGGCTCCTTTGACACAAACTTGCCCTTTGCTGGAGGGATGCGCTTTGTTGCCTACCGCCTGCCAGATAGGTCGCCCTCGGCTATCACGGGTAATTTTTCGGCCTTTGCGCGCTGGGGGGAACACTTCTAGGCCGCAGCCAACGCCGCAGTAGGGGCAAAGTGTCTTGGTCGAGAGTGCGTCAGTTGAAAGCGCCATCGTCACCTCTTTTGGGGGCTGTACGAAATCAAAAATATTAAAATTAAAACCGATAGGGGAGGTCTGATGACGCCCCCTATCGGTTTGATAAGCACTAGCTTTGAATCAAACAGCGATTGAGAGCGCTGTAGATCGAATAACTAACAGCTAGCTCATAAGGGAGGACGATGGTGATGGCACCACCTCTTCGTGAAACTCTTCACCCTCATGAGCATCGGCAAAGGAGTTCTTGGGTTCGTCTAAGAAGAATGCGCACAGGAAGCCGACGACTAAACCAGCTACGCCTAGCACTTGGAAGAAGGCAGAGTTAGCTCTAGCTGTTCCCGCTGCAATCACTGCCGGGTCGACCCCATCGCCCGCTGGGACCAAAGCCTGATTGAGCAGTAGCAGAATAGTGAGGTAGGCGATCGCACCAACGTTGCCATAGGCCCCCACATTACCAGCGACCTGACCGGTAATGCGAGGCTTCACTAGCGGCACTAGCGCAAAGGTTGCGCCTTCGGCTGCTTGTACAAAGAAAGAACAAGCCATCACCAAAAGCACCGCAGCGGCCAGCGGCCAAGTGCTGCCTACCATGCTGAAGAGTAAATAGCCAACGCCCATACCGATTAAAAGAACGGTCATTGTCCATTTACGGCTACCAACCGAGTCGGAAATGATGCCGCCGCCTGGACGAGAAACTAGGTTCATAAAAGCGTAGCTAGCCGCAATCATACCGGCGATCGCTTTAGGCAGGCTAAAGGTGCCTTCAAAGAAGGCAGGCAGCATAGTGACAACCGCTAGCTCAGAGCCAAAATTTACAATGTAGGTCAGCTCTAGAAGTGCCACCTGCTTGAATCGGTAGCGATCTTCAGCGGCATAGCGCTTGCGTCCGGCAAGCAAATCTTTGTTGACGCTCCAGCAGTTGTACGACTGAAAGGCATAAAGTCCGAGCAAAGCTATCCAAAGGATATACATCCAGCCAACAGAAAGGAAATTAACTTTCTGCAAGCGCCAGACAATCACCATCAAGATTAGCGTCAGCGGAATATTCATCACCATCAAGAACCAAAAGTCCCGGACGGTGGTCACTTCGATGCCGCGAGCGCTCTGTGGCTTGACATAGACTTTGCCAGGTGGCGTGTCAGTAACATTGAAGTAGTAGAAAATGCCGTACAGGGCAGCGAGAATACCAGATCCTGCGATCGCAGCGCGCCAGTTCAATATCTCACTGTTAAAAGACAGACCTAAGACATTAAAAGTCTGAGGCTCGCCAAAGCTAAACGACCCTGGCAAAAAGCTTAAGGCCATCGCGAAAAGCACCATCGTAAAGGCAGAGAACGCAGAGCCAAAGTTGCCCCAGCCACCATAGATACCCTCAGCGGTACCCACATCTTTAGGCGGAAACCATTCCGCAGTCATCCGGATACCGATTACAAATCCGGCACCGACAATACCCATCAGCAAACGACCCACAACAAGCTGATTAAAACTAGTCGCCGTCGCAAAAATCAAACAGGGAATCGCGGCATAAACCAGTAAGCAAGTGTAAGTCAAACGAGGCCCGTATTTGTCTAGCAGCATACCGATGATGATACGAGCTGGAACTGTTAAGGCCACATTACACAGACCAATCGTGCCTGCCTGAGCGGGCGTTAAGCCAAACTCTTGAACAATGGTGGTGGCAAACGGTGGAAAATTAAACCAAACAACAAACGATAAGAAAAAGGCAAACCAGGTCAGATGTAATATTTTATATCTGCCCTGAGTTGCTTTTGTAAACAACTCTCCAATCATCTTGCGCTATGCTCCTATATATAAAGGCGTTTTGTTACTGGATAAATAAGTAACAAAACAGAATAAACCAAAGCCTATGGGTTGCCGCCCGTGGGCTTCTTTTTTGGTGGCCCAGCCGCTGAGAGCTAGCGATCTAACATCAGCGGTCAGGCCAGGGAACGCTGGGCGCTTTTCTTGAAACCTATCTCTTATAAGACACATTTCTTGAAAGGCATCTCTTAAGAAGAGGCTTTCGCCCTTGCGCCAAACTTTTCTTTGAGCAGATCAGCAACGACCGTCTCCAAATCTTCGCAGGGAACCGCTTTCATCACACGCTCACCGAGCTGCGCATGTTTACCGACCTTGCCGCCCATATAGATATCGACGGCCTCTACAGACTTGCCATCTTTGCGCGCTTTGGTGCCCAAAAAGCCAATGTCGGCCACTTGAGGCTGCCCGCAAGAGTTAGGACAGCCGGTCCAATGCATCCGGACTGGCTGATCCACTGTGAAGAGTGAATCTAGCTTTTGACCGAGGGCATCGGCTCGCTGTTTGGTTTCGATAATGGCAAAGTTGCAGAACCGCGCTCCTGTGCAAGAAACCACTGCTCTAGAGAGCGGCATCGGCTCAATCGAGAACTTCTGTAAAAGATCTTCTTGCAAAAGGGCCGACAGGCGAGAATCTGGCACGTTAGGAATGATCGCGTTTTGCTCTACAGTCAGACGAATCTCACCATTACCATACACTTCTGCTAGTCGCGCTATTTCAAACATGTCGTCGGCAAAAATATGCCCAACCGGCACATGCAGCCCAACGTAATTTAGTCCCGGCTGCTTTTGCGCATGAACGCCGATATGGTCGCTTTTGCCCTCATCGGTAATGGCATCTTTAGGCGCGGCGGGCAGCAGCGTTTGGCCCATCTGCGCTTCTACCGCAGCGCGGAACTGATCTAGGCCCATCGCTTCAATTAGCCACATCAGCCGAGTCTCTTGACGGTTTCCGCGAGAGCCTTTGTCGCGAAACACGCTCAAAATAGCGCGGGATATCTCAACGACCGTATCGTCGGCAGGCACCCAGGCATCTAGCGGAATTGCCGCCGCACAGCGCTTAGCAGAGAAAAATCCGCCAACAATCACGTTGAAGCCCAGCTCGCTGCTTTCGGTGCCGTCTTTGAACGCTGGGATAAAAGCAATATCGTTGATTTCAGAATGGATTGAATCTTCTCGGCTGCCTTCAATGGCAATATTGAACTTACGCGGCAAGTTAGTGAAGTCGTAGTTACCGTCACCATTGTTGGTGATCATGTCTTGAACCTTGACCACCAGCCCTTGGGTATCAATTAGCTCGCTAGCCGAAATGCCCGCCACTGGCGAACCCGTGATGTTTCTCACGTTGTCCATGCCAGACTGTATAGAAGTAAGGCCCGACTGCTCGAAGCGACTGAAGATATCTGGAATGTCTTCTAGGCGAACGCCGCGCAGCTGAAGGTTTTGGCGGGTCGTTATATCGGCGCAGCCGTCGTCGCCATAGCGCTGAACAATTTCTGCTAGAACGCGCATTTTATGGCTAGAGAGCACGCCGTGAGGCATCCGCAGGCGCAACATAAATTTGCCGGGGGTGACCGGTCTATGAAAGACGCCCAGCCACTTTAGTCTGCCAGTTAGATCATCTTTATCAAGCGCTTCCCAGCCGATTTCAGCAAACTTTTTCAGCTCGTCTTTAACCGCTAAACCGTCTTTTTGCGCCTTGTATTTTTCAAATTTATTCTTTTTTTCTTCCTTCTTGACAACACTTGGTGATGTAACCATGCTTCACCCAAAAATATTAATAAATAGTTATGCCGCTAACAAAAGCAAGCCGAGTGCTTCAGTCGTTTTGCTGTTAGTTTTGTATTTGCTTTACTGACAATTTTTCACTGAGAAATCTTCATTGAGAAATCTTCATTGATAAATCTCTACTGCCAAATCTCTACTGCCAAGCCTTTTCATTATGTTTATCAGCAAGCGATACGACAGGTTTGTATATGAACATACGCTTCAACCAAATGATTAGCTTTAGTTAATAATTACGCTTAGCTACCGTTGCATTTTAGCGTTGCGCTAAGGCATTGATGGGCTCAAGAAAAGTGGTAGATGGCTTCGACTCGTACGCAGCTTATGCACTTGAGAAATAAGACCATCTACCCACCACGCTTATAAGGAACCGTTTTAGGGTTTTGCTTAACTCATTTGCTTTTGAGTTGAAACCAACATATGGAAATCTCACGGGCTATTTTGTATTCATAAATACCGTTTAGCAGAATCTTCGCAGCAGGCGCATAGTTAAAATGCAAAAATCGAATATTGCTGAAGCCATCGATTCTTCAGCGATCGCAGCACCTTGCGACTACACAGCCGCCGCTTTAATTAGCCGTTTGCACCTATACGTACGTGCCTTTTTATGCGCCTTTTCATATCCCTCTTCTGGCCCTCTTCTGGCCCTGTTATGACCTTTTATGCACGAATCCATGTGGATTTGAACCGATGAGAATTATCATTAGCTGAACAGCAAAAAATTAGCTGAACAGCAAAAAAGATAGAGAGCCAGTAGACAGAAAACCGCAGACAGAAAACGCAGAGAGAAAAACATGAGTGCTGGTGCCACAGACGAGGGTTGTGCAGATAGCTATGCAGCAAGCAAGCTGACAGCAAGCGACCCAACAGCAAGCGACCTAGAAAAACAGATCGAACAGATGATCGAAGCGTTAGCTGCTGGCGACTTTCACAGCCGTTGGCACCAAAGCAAGCTACTTTCTCAACAATTTTCTGCATGGGGCGATCGCGCACTTCCTCTGCTAATTCAGCATCTCCAAACCCAGCAAGATCCGGATACTCAGTGGTTTCTAGTTCGCATTCTGAGCCAGTTTCAAGATCCAACGGTTGTTTCGGCGCTGGCCGAGCTGCTAGTGACCACCGATAGCGAAAGCCTGCAAGCCGAGATCTGCAAGGGCCTCACAGCCTCTGGCACGGATGCGATCGCCACTTTAAGCCATCTACTCGCCCAGCCTGCTACCGAGCACGGCGCAGATTTTGGCACAGCGTTTACGACGCAGCGGCTACTGGCGGCCCGAACGCTGGCCCACATTCGACGAGCAGAAACAATTGCGCCGCTCATCAGCATTACCCAAGACCCCAACCCTCAGCTTAGAGAGATTGCCGTTGAAGCCCTAGGCAGCTTTCACGATCGGCGAATTACGCCAGTACTGCTGCGGGCGCTTGATGATGTCCCGCCCATTTGCATTGAAGCGATTCGCACCCTGGGTCGCCGCCGCGATTTGCTGTCAACCGTTGATTTGGTGACGCCATTATCCCAGTGTCTACGCTCAGAAAATCAGCTAGTTGGCTGCGAGAGTGCGATCGCGCTAGGCAGGCTAGGAAGTGAAGCCGCTATTACCGCGCTCGGCGAGCATCTGACCCAGCCGATCGCCACTCCAGTTAAGCTCGCGATCGCTCAGTCACTAGGCTGGCTAAACGTCGCGGCGGCCGTTATCTATTTGGCTGAGGCTTTTGACCGCAGCACGCCTGTGATTATGCCAACTGTTAAGCAGGCAATCGCCAAAGCCCTCGGCCAAACGCGTGAGCCGTCGCTCAAAAGCATCGCGGCGGGGCCCTTAGTCGCATGGCTAAACGCTAGCCAAACAGAGCCAAATCAGCCATTAGCACCAGGTGAAAAGCCAGATTTAGAAGCGAATTTGGTGCCAGATTCGCCAGACTTTTTACTGATGCAAACCGTGCTCTCTGCGATCGCTAGGCTAGATGCAGTAGACGCGCTAGGCAGCCTAATCGAAGTGCTCAGCCACCCTGACTTACGGCTAAGAATTCACGCCCTCAACGCCCTCAAGCAAATCGATCCACGATCTGCTCAGAGCGAGATTCAGGCTTATTTGCGGCGCGAGGCCCTCTCGCCTGCGGCCAAACAAAACGTGGTAGAAGCCCTAAGCGCCTGGTAAAGAAGCCGCGTTCGGGTCACTGTTTGGGTCACTGTTCGGGTTACTCCCATATCAAAATCCGAGTGTCAGCTCCGATTTATTGACGCTGATTCATTTATTAATCTGATTTATCCGAATCGAGGTTAGCCTGAAGTGAATCATATCTTTAATAACAGAGATAAAAATAACCTCCCAAACCGGTATGACCTTACCTTCAGGCACCCTTCAAAACGATATGTCAGCGAACGATACGCCCGCGACCAGCCCGTCTCATCAGCAAATCGAGCAGCAGGCGACTGATCAAGCGACCAACCAGGCAACTGACAGTGGCCTCCAGGCCTGGCAAGCATTCGCCACCAAGCGCACTGAGGTCGCCACAGCCCTAACCCAAATGGGCAGCTTGCTGAGCGCGGCAGAAGTCGCGGGTGCAGAAGAATCGGGTCAGCTTAGCCTGTCGAGTTCTATCCATGAGATTCAGCAGGCTGCCGATAGCCTGAGCCAGGGCACCTACCGCCTGATGGTTATGGGCGATATGAAACGGGGTAAAAGTACGCTGCTGAATGCGCTTATTGGTGAGAATCTGCTGCCGAGTGATGTAAACCCTTGCACCGCGCTGCTGACCACGCTGCGCTACGGGCCTGAAAAACGAATTGTGCTGCACTTCAAAGAAGGGAGTAAAGAGGGTGGACAAGAGGGTGGACAAGAGGGCGATCGCGCCCCTGAAACTATCAGCCTAGAAACGTTCAAGGCTGAATACACCATCGATCCTGCCGAATCAAAGCGACTAGAGTCCAAAGGCGAGGAAGCCTTTCCCCACATCAGCCGCGTCGTTGTCGAATATCCACTGCCGCTACTTCAGCAGGGCATAGAGCTAATAGATACCCCAGGGCTCAACGACACCGAAGCCCGTAACGACCAGGTCTTGAGCTACCTCAGCGATGCCCAGGCAGTTCTGTTTGTTCTAGATGCTACGCAGCCTTTTACCCTAGATGAGCAGCGCTACCTAAACAACTATCTCAAAGAGTCTGGTCTAGCCTTGTTCTTTATCATCAACGGCTGGGATCGCCTTCAGTCAGGGCTGATTGATCCAGAAGATGATGCTGCGATCGCCGCCGCAGAAGGTAAAGTACGAGAGATTTTTCATCGCAATCTGCAACCCTACGCCGAGAGCGATCGCGATCTGCGTCTATTTGAGCTAGCTGCCTTACCAGCGCTGCGTCAGCGATTGAAAGGTCAGCCATTAGCAGGCTCAGGGCTTGAAAATCTGCTGAGCGGACTAGATCACTTTTTGGCGCACGAGCGTGGCCCTGCCGAGCTAAAAAGAGCGCTGAGCGTGGCTAACCGGGCCTATCGCAGCGTGAGCACGTCAGTAGCTAGACGCCTGCCGCTATTAGACGAAACGCTAGAAACGATTCAGAGCCGAGTGGCGGCGGTAGAAGATGACTTTACCAAGTTAGAAGAAATTCGCGATCGCTACCGCAAAGTCATCCAAACCAGCCGAGACATCAACGCCAAAACCGTCAGCAGCTCTTTCCGAAAATACATTCTAGAGCTAGAAAATACCTTTGAAAGCGACTTTTCCGAATCACAGCCCAACCTAGAATTCCTTGACTTTTTAGAAGCCGACAAGCGTCAAGAATTTTACTCAGCCTTCAAGCGCGCCTTTGAACGCTACATCAACGACCGCCTCGCCGCCTGGGAATTTACCGCCAAGCAAACCATTGGCACCGCCTTTGACGAACTCAACGCCAACGCCGTCCAGTATCAGGTGGAATATGCAGAAGTCGTCGAAGTCATTCACGAAAAGCTGATGGGCCGCCGTTTCCACGCAGTCGGGCACGACTTTGATCAAAAAAAGACCAAAATCTGGGTAGACAGCATCAAAGATATCTTTGATGAGATACCTGATAATCTCAATAACGCCGTTAGTCCATTCAATGGGTTTTGGCAGTCAGTCATGCAGTCGGCCTTGGCCTATATCTGTATTGTGGTTGGGTTACAGCTAATTGGCCTCATCTTTAGCAGCCTGTTTCTCAACGTTATTGGCGTAATTATTGCCGCAGGCAGCATCTTTGCCGCCCAGGCTGAATTTGTTCGGCAAGAGTTTTTAAAGGCAACCAAAAAAGAGTTTGTCAAACAGCTCCCCCGCATTGCTGACGAGCAAACGCCCAACATCAATAAAGCCGTCAAAGAGTGCTTCAATGCGTATGAAGAGCGGGCAATTGATCGCATCAGCGATGATATCAATGCGCGTAAAGGCGAACTCACAAACCTAGTCGAGCAAAAGCAACAGCATCAGATTAATCGCGAGCAAGAAATTGCAAGGCTGCAACAGTTAGAAAAACAGATGCAAGAGAACGTCTTGGCCATTGAATCAATGATGATATAGCCTGCAAAATAACAAAGTAGGCCAGCTAAATTAAAGTAGGCCAGCTAAATTAAAGACTGCATCACTTGCCGGGCTTCGACTCCGCTCAGCCCTCGGGTAATGACGAATCGAGCATTGAGCATAGGCAAAATGCATTGATCCAATTAATGAGGCTTGCCTACTTACAGGGCCGTTCAACCAGGCTATGGCCGAATAAATTCTCCCGGTGAGCGGAAGTTTTCTACCGGCTCGTCGCGCAGCGCCTGCTGCATAAAGTTTCGCCAAACTGGGGCGGCGTAGCCACCACCGGTTGCGCCTCTACCGAGAGGTCGGTTGTCGTCATTACCCACCCAAACCGCTGTGGCGAGCTGAGGAACATAGCCCACAAACCACACATCGCGCTGAGAGTCGGTTGTCCCGGTTTTACCGGCAGCAGGCCGACCAATCTGCGCAGAGGTCGCCGTACCCTGAGAAATCACACCCTGTAGAACGTCTGTCAGGGCCGCGCTTGCCCAAGGATCGAGTACGAGCTGAGGCTTGGGCGTGTTATCTAGAATGGTGTTGCCCTTACTGTCGGTCACCTGCATGATCAGGGTCGAGTCTGAATGCCAGCCGTAGTTAGCAAACGTGGCATACGCACCTGCTAGCTCCATCGGCGTCAGATCTACCGCACCGAGCGGCAGCGAAATGACGGGGTCCATAGGGCTCTCAATACCCAGCGTCCGGGCAATTTCGACCACCCGGTTTATACCAACAGCCTGACCAAGCTTGACCGCAGGCACGTTGCGAGAGGTTTCTAGCGCCTTGCGCAGCGTGATGCTGCCCATAAAAGAGCCGTCGTAGTTTCTAGGCGTGTAGTAGTTGTAGCCGTCGGGGTAGGTGATTGCAGAGTCGTTGATGACGCTGTTGGGTGTGAACTTGCCTGAGGCAAACGCAGCGTAGTAAACAAAAGGCTTGAAGGCCGATCCAGGCTGCCTTCTAGACTGCACGGCCCGGTTGAACTGACTAGACTCGTGATCGACACCGCCGACGAGCGCCTTCACAAAGTGCGTCCGAGGATCGATGGCAACCAGCGCAATTTGATCGGCGTAAGCACCGCCACCAAAGTAGCGATAGTAGCTGTCAGCAACAACGTCTTCAGCAAGCCGCTGCATGTCCAAATCGATGGTGGTTTGAATCCGCATTCCGCCTTTGGCCATCGCTTCTGCGCCAAACTGCTCGGTCAGCTCCTGCATTACGGCTTCGGTGACGTAGGGCGCTTGGCTAGATCGAAAAGAGGTAATTTCGCCCAGTTTTAGCTGCTGCGCTTTGGCTTCATCGGCCTCTTGGGCCGTAATCCAGCCTAGCTGCTTCATCCGAAAGAGCACCAGCCCCTGCCTTTCTTTGGCCAGTTCGTAGTCAAGAAAAGGGCTAAAGCTTTCTGGGGCCTGAATGAGACCTGCCATCATGGCAGATTCGCCAAGGGTCAGATCTTTGGCAGATTTGTTGAAGTAGCTTTGGGCGGCAGTCTCTACGCCGTAGGTGTTGTGTCCCCAGTACACCTGGTTGAGATATAGCTCAAGAATTTCGTTTTTCTCGAAAATTTGCTCAATGCGCAGGGCCAGTACAACTTCGACCAGCTTGCGGCTAAGCGTTCGCTCCGGCGAGAGAAAAAGGTTTTTGACCAGCTGCATGGTGATCGTAGATCCACCCTGCACGGTTTGCCCTGCCTGAAAGTTTGCGAGAAAGGCCCGGCCAATGCCCGCTGGGTTGATGCCTTGGTGTGAATAGTAGTAGCTATCTTCAATCGCTAGCACAGCCCGTTTGACATCAGGTGCGATTTCGTCAAGGTCAACAACCTCGCGGTTGGCTTCGTCGTGGACGTTATCTAGCAGCGTGCCTTTGATGTCGTAGACGTAGCTGGTCTCTGAAGGAATATAGTTGCGCAGCACCCGAACGTCGGGCAGGTTGCGGAAGCTAATGGCCAAACCCACTAGGCCACCGGCCACAATGGAGCTGCCCAGCATCGTAACGCTCAGCAAGGTAGCGGCGCTAACTTGACCCACGTCTTGAATATATCGAAGCACTTGGGGCGATCGCACAACAGTAGGCGGTCTACGAGAGTGAGTTCGCGCTTTGCGGATGCTATTAGAGGACACAGGCAGACGATATTTCCTAATCTAGGGTGGGTTTGCTAGCTAACGGTTGCGCTAGCTAGTGGTTGCGCTAGCTACGGGTGTATCAGCTACGGGTAAATTTGGCTACCGGTAAATTTGGTTACTGGTAAATATAGATGATATAGACGTCCCTGACGAATGTTTAGTTCTTTTTTGGGACTTAAGTCAATTATTTTTTGAAGGCTGTCTCATAAAGCTACACTCTACATAGTCTTTTTGTGTGGGCGCTAGCGCCTACTCCGTTTCTCATGACTGCCCCTGCGCCTCCTTCAAACACGCCGAATAACCAGCCCAATAACCTTCTAATGGCCGAGATTCCAGCAGCATTTGCCGAAATCTACAGAGGTGTGAGTGAAGTTTTCCCATCTCAACCCAAATCAACCGATATTGATGAAAATCTTTTAGCGCGGCTCGAAAAGTGCGATCGCCCGCTCAGAGTAAAGCTAGGCATTGACCCCACAGGCAGCGAAATTCACCTGGGTCACAGCACCCTCGTACGCAAGCTCAGAACCTTTCAAGACGCTGGGCATACGGCGATACTGCTTATTGGTGACTTCACGGCCCGCATTGGCGATCCGACCGACCGCGCTGAGGTTCGCAAGCAGCTAAGTGAAGCCGAAGTCAAAGCCAACGCGCAGACCTATATCGATCAGGTTCGGCCCATTCTAGACTTTGACACCCCCGGCAGATTAGAAATTCGCTACAACTCCGAATGGCTAAGCGGCATCGATCTGGGCAAGATGCTAGAGCTGCTCAGCACCATGACCCTGGGGCAAATGCTGGCCAAAGAAGGCTTTGCCAAGCGCTACGAGAGCGGCTCACCGGTATATCTGCATGAGTTTCTATATCCACTGCTACAGGGCTACGACTCGGTAGCGCTTGAATCAGACGTAGAGCTAGGCGGTAGCGACCAGAAGTTTAACGTCGCGGTAGGTCGAGATTTGCAGCGTCACTTTGGGCAGCAGCCTCAGTTTGGCATGATGCTGCCGCTGCTGTTGGGCGCAGACGGGCATCAAAAAATGTCTAAATCGCTGGGAAACTATGTGGGCCTGCAAGAAGACCCGCTATCGATGTATTCCAAGCTAGAAAAAGTGCCCGACGCAGTCATTGGCGACTACTTTACGTATCTGACCGGCTTGCCACTCGATGACTTGCCAGACAACCCGCGCGAACAGCAAAAGCTGCTGGCTAAAACCGTTACCGCGCAGTTTCATGGCGAAGTCGCCGCAGATAGGGCGCAGCAGGACGCTCTGACCCTAATTGCCGGAGAAACGCAGGCAGCAGAGGCCGTCGCTGAGTTTTCGATGGCTGAGGTAGGCTTCCCGGCAAAGCTGTTTTATCTGCTAGGGGCAACGCCTCTGTGTGCTAGCAGCAGCGAGGCAAGGCGGCATATCAAAGGCGGCGCGGTCAAGCTAGAGGGTGAGAAGATGATGGACCCGAACCTGACGTTTGACGGGCCTGATGAGCTAGCAGATAAGGTATTGCAGGTAGGGAAGAAGAAGTTTGTGAGGTTAGTAGCATGATGCCGTCGGACACAACGCCTTTAGAGATAGCGCCCCCAGCAAAGGCACCCGCCGAGATGACGCCACTCCAGCGGATTATCGTGCCGCTAGACGTGTCGGCAGAAAAGGCAGCGATCGCACTGGTAGACGCGCTGCCGCAGGTCACCTTTTGGAAAGTGGGCCTAGAGCTGTTCGTCAGCAGCGGGCCAACTATCCTCAACGAGCTAAACGCCCGAGGCAAGCGCATCTTTCTAGATTTAAAGTTTCACGATATTCCTAACACGATGGCAGGGGCTTGTCGGGCCGCTGGCGGCTATGGCGTGGATCTGATCACCGTTCATGCCGCCGCAGGCAGCGTGGCACTAGCAGCCGCTCAAGCCGCTGCCGACGAAGGGGCTCAGGCCGCTGGCTGTAGAATCCCTAGAGTCATTGGCGTAACGCTGCTAACGAGTATCGGCGCTGAGGCCCTGTCGGCAGAGCTAGAAGTTTTGATGCCGGTGATAGACTACGCACAGCATATGGCCGTGCTGGCAAAAGACAGTGGTCTGCGTGGCGCAGTGTGCTCACCACAGGAGGCGGCATTGCTAAAAGCAGCCTGCGGTCGCGACTTTTGGCTGGTGTGCCCAGGCGTACGGCCTACATGGGCCCAAAAAGGCGATCAGCAAAGGGCTATGACCCCGGCTGAGGCCATTAAAGCGGGCGCAGATTATCTGGTGATTGGCAGACCGATTACTCAAGCCGCAGACCCAGGAAGTGCGATCGCCCGCATCTGCGCAGAAATTGGTGGGGAAATTACCGCATGAGCCAATGGGCAAGGTTAATCGTGATTTTAGCCAGCGCTGTGTCGCTTTCGGCGTCGCCTGCCGCAGCCGTTGCGTCTAAAGTAGTCGGGGAAGTAGTCGGGGCGGCAGATGCCCTTGAAGTCGGTGCCCTTGAAACAGACGCCCTGGAAGTCGGTGCCCTTGAAACAGACGCCCTGGAAGCGGATAACGCTGAAACAGATGACGCTGAAACAGATGACGCTGAAACAGATGACGCTGAAACAGATAGCGCCGAGACAGATAGCGCCGAAACAGAATCTCAGCAAAGGCCTCTTGCACCGCTGCGTCCTCGGGTTACCTGCCCAACAGACATCAGCACCCTAACGGGTATGCTGCTGCGCGATATTCCTAGCTATACCAACCGAGTTCTGCAAAGAACCGTCGCCGTTCTGCCGTGGACCGAAGCCGACGAGCTTCGCTTAGAAGCAGGCATGTTTGTCCGTCGGCCCTACCGCCCCTCTTCTGTTCTAATCGCCGGACAGGCCAACCTCACACCGCTAGACCTAAACGACTATACCTACACGACTTCTCCTGACGCGGGCGGGCCGCTGTCGCAGGTATTTTTTACCACCCTTTCTCGGCAGTATTCTGGCCAATCTTCTAGGCTACGAGCCGAGGAGGTGCAAGAGTATCACTGGCTATTTTTGACCCCAACAGCAGACGGTTGGCGGCTTGCCTTCATGTTTTCGGCAATAGACAATCCAGAAACGACGCCTAGCCCTCTGCCGCTTAGCCCCTTGCCGCCCAGAGAAAGCAGCCGTAACAGCGTTGGGCAGGCTGTACAAATTTGGCTCAAAGACTGTCGGGCAGGGGCAGTTGAGCTACTAGCAGACCCATTAATCCTTCCTGATTACCCATCAGTCCTTCCTGATTAGCCGCGAACATCATGGTTACCTTTGTCAACTATTACCGAAGTGAAACGGCGGCCATTCGTGGCGGGAGTGTCTACACCGCGATGATGGCGGATAGTCTGCGATCGCAGCTTGGGCGATCGCACAACGTCAAAATATTCGATGCCCCCTGGAAAAGCACAAAAGTAATTCCAACCCAAATCAGCAAATATTTCACTTTTCCCTATCGACGGTTAGCCGCGTTCAGCCAAAAAGAACTTATACACTTGCCCAGCCCCTTTAATCCAGGCGCGCTCGTATTCAACAGTCCCATTCTCACCACCTTTCACGATCAGGTAACCTACGAGTTTTATCAAACCAAAACCAAGGGCCAAAGACTCTTAACTTACCTAGAAGATTTGGCCGCTGCGAGAACAGACTATGTGATTACGCCCAGCCAGTTTACCGCCGAACGAACGCTGGCGCGCTTTCCCAAGTTCAAAGGCAAGCTTGAGGTGGTTTATCCAGGCATAGACAATCTCTTTTTCGAGCAGCGATCGCAGCTCGAACGTGAACAGCTTTTACTCAAACTCTCACTCACACCCACAGATCAATTTCTGCTCTACGTCGGTGCCATCAGCCCCCACAAAAACCACAACAGAGTTATAGAAACCTACGCAAAGCTACGTCAAAAATATCCCAATCTAAAACTGATTATGATTGGCAAAATTCGCACGCGACGTGAATTTCCAGATCTCCTTCGCCTGCTTTCAGAGAAAAACCTATCGCTAAACACTGACGTCATTATTCCTCAACAAAGCCTATCAAAAGTAGAGCTATCAGCTCTGTACCAAAGCGCAGCCGTTTTTCTATTCCCCTCTTTTTATGAAGGCTGGGGAATTGTCGTTGGTGAGGCCTTTGCCTCCGGCACCCCTACAGTCATCTCCAATATCCCTGTCTTTCAAGAATGCTTTTCGGGAGGGGCTTTGATGGTAAATCCTAGCAATGTAGAAGAGATTGTTGAAGGGGTAGACGCCATGCTAAATAAACCCGCCGTGAGCGCGCAGTATGTCAAAAAAGGCCGCGAACTGGTAAAAGATCGAATCTGGGAGAACACCGCCGCTGAAACCATCAAGGTCTATCAACAGTTTTCCTGAAAAACAACTAGAACCCAAAACTATCGAGTTAAAGCTAATGCAATTTCAATCGGCGCTGCGCCATTACGGTTTAGCCTCTCGGATTTCGTCTAGCTTAGCTCGTACAGACTGAATGTCTTGCCACATCAGCCACTTAGGCTTGCCAGGATCACGCGACGGATTTCGCAACAGATAAGCGGGGTGCAAAATCGGCATACACAGGCGACCTTCCCATTCGATCCAGGTGCCGCGAATTTTGGTAATACCGCGCTTTTCGCTAGGGATAATGCCCTTTACCGCAGTCGCCCCTGTAAGCAAAATAATTTTGGGATCAACCAGCCGAATCTGCTCCATGATATAGGGCCGACAGGCGTTGACTTCAGCCGTCGTCGGGTTGCGATTTCCGGGCGGGCGGCACTTTACGATATTGCAGATATAAACGTCTTTTTCGGTATCTAGCCGAACGGAACCGAGTATTTTTTCTAATAGCTGCCCCGAGCGACCGACAAAGGGTAGCCCCTGCTCGTCCTCTTGCTGACCAGGGCCTTCGCCAATCACCATGATGGGGGCGGTGCGGCTGCCCCGGCTGACAACGACGTTGGTTCGGGTTTCGGCTAGCTCGCAGCGCTGACAGCTTTTGCAGTGCACGGCCAGCGGATCTAGCGACTCGTAGGTGCCTTCAGGAATGGGGACTTTGGCGCTAGTCGGAATTTTGGCAGGGTCAAAGTCTGCGGGCGGGGGGCTAGCTTCTATGCCGCTGGCGCTAAAAAGGTCAATCTGCTCTGGCATGGGAAGGGGGGCAAAGGGCGTAGGAGGGCACTGCACCTAGTTTAAAGGGAAATGTCAACCGGCGGATCGCTCGGTGGTAAGAATGGGCCATGAGAACAAGCTGTAGAGCAAGCTGTAATGAACGCTGGGGTGAAAGTCGATAGACTACTCAGAAATAAGACGCTGGTACTCGGTAGCTAAACGCTGTGCGATCGCATCCCAGCTATAGTTTTCTTTAGCGCACTGCTGAGCATTCTCACCTCGGCGATCGCGCTCTTGTGCATCTGCCAACGCCGCCTTTAAAGCTTCGATCAAAGGCTCAACAGCTGTCGGCACCACCCAGCCGCTCTTACTGTCCTCAATAACAGGCCAAATATGTACCTGATCTGAAATCACCACTGGAATCTTGGCCGCCATCGCCTCTGCCACCGCAATGCCAAAATTTTCGTAGTAAGACGGCAGCACAAACACATCTGCCGCGCTGAGGATTTGCGCTTTTAGCTCACCCGAAACAAAGCCACTCAGCGTCGCCCAGCTTGCCCAGTCCGAAGATTTAATTTGTTGCCTGATGCTGTTTTCATAGTCTCTATCTTGAGGATTTGCGCCGCACAAAAAGAAATGAAAAGGACAGTTATTTTGATATAGCGTGTCTAGGGCAGGCAACAACAGATCAAATCCTTTTTTAGGATCGATTCGAGACATAAACAACACTATCGGACGGTTATCAGGAATGTTGAACTGCTCTTTTAGCGCTAGCTGAGAAGCCTTTCGATCTGGCAGGTCTGGCAACGCCACACCTAGCGGAACAACTATCTCTGGCGTGCTGACGCCGAAGCGTTCCGAGACTTTTGATTCTAGCTCGCTGGTAAAGTGAATGGCGGCTGCGCCCGCTAGGTTTGGTTTCTCTAACAGGGCAGCGTAAAGCTTTTTAATTTGCTTTTTCTTTTTCAAATCAGCAGGGTCTAGTGTCCCTAGCGGGCGCATGATGTAAGGCAGCTTTTTCCAGCGGCAAACGGTCGCAGCGCTCGTACTAACCGGAGAGAACAGTGCATGAATATGAGCGATGTCGTAATGGTGAGCGTTACGCCACAGCCAGTTCAATAAATCTGTTGAAAACTTGTATCGCCGAAAAGGAGAACAGCGAAAGTAAATGACCTCGTAACCATCGGTCGCGACCGGCACGCCGAGTGGAACATCTAGCGGTGCCTCGTCCACATCACCATTAGAGTCGGTGGTGATGACGGTAACTTTTTCGATAGTGCGATCGTCAGTAGTGCGATCATTCACATTGCGATCGCTCTGCTGAGCCAGTGCGGCTGAAAGCCCCCGAATCATTTGGCTAGGCCCACCATACACCAAAGAAATAGACGGCACTATCTGCAATATTTTCAACGGTTTGGGCTGCATAGGGGCTAGGCGCTAGCGCGTGGAGGACAAACTAGAGTGCGAATCAAAGAGTATGAATCAAAGAGTGCGAATCAAAAATAGAGACGATCCCAAAGACAGAGACGATCGAGGCACCATGAATTAAAGCACTATGACTTTAAATCAATATGATGCCAAGTCAATATGATGCCAAATCGAGATATCTAATCAACATAATTCCAGATTAGGATGTCTTGCCAATATGATGATCAATTATCGCTAGCCGTGAGTTCGCCCGTTTTTAAGTCGATGACGACCCGTCGGTTGCCTGCACCCACCCAGGCCACTGTCTGATCACCGCTGGCTTGATCACCACTGGCTGAACTATTACTAAGCTGAGGCGCGTCTGCAACCCACCAGCCGCTAACAGCCTGCCGAGTCAAGTCTGCGGCAGACACGTCTAGCGTATTTTGAATATCCTCAAAGCTATAGCAGGCGATCGCCTTACCAGTAGTATCTAGCAGCATGAGCGCATAGGGGCTAGCGACGTTGATATACTCATCAATAAAGAGAACGCGCCCTTCGGGACTAAGGAGGGTAAAACGAGGCCCGTAGTGCTGAGGCAGCGGTTTTTGCCACCGCAGCGTGCCGTTTTTGTAGAGCTGTGCGATCGCCGCAGACGTTTCCCACCGATCCGCCGATGCGATCGCTAGCTGATAGTCACCGGCTGTAAATATCTGGCGCAGCGGTGGATGCACAATACTATCGGTAGCTGGCAGCTCTGAGCTTTCTGCCTGAGGCGTTTCTTTAGAATCTGTTTGAGAAAGATCTGTTTGAGAAAGATCTGTTTGAGAAAGATCTGTTTGAAAAAGATTGGATCTAAAAATATTTGAGAGTGGCAGCGAAGGCGATCGCAGCGCAAAAACACTACTCGCCATAGCAACCGAACAGACCACTGCCGAACAAACAATCAGGATTAGATACTTAGGCATAGATAAAAAAACAAGAAATCCATCAACAGTAAGCATTAGCAACGACTCTGTTAAGAGATACATCCTGCATCTTCATACGTTCACCGCTTGGTTTCAAACCTACAAATCGAGATTTTTTTAGAGCAAGCCCTCTAGCTCGTCTATCTTAGTTTGGCCTTAGCTCGGTCCTAACTCGGCCCGATGCACCTCTAACGCTTTACCCCTGACGCTTTAAAATTAGCATCGAAGAGAGTCCGATCAGTCCAAGGGCAACCCCAGTAGCAGGCTCTGGAACAGAACTCGCAGCAGCAGGCTTAATCGCCAGCTGAGCTTGAAGCCTCACCAGTGAAAACTGAGATAAATCAGCCGCAACTTCCTCTAGGCCACTCGCGCTTCCGCCATAGCCCAAAAATCCGCTGTTAGCAATCTCCGCTAGCTGAGCTGAGTTTAGATGGCTAGCACCAGCACCTATCGGATAAACATCTTCCACGCCACCCGGCGTATTACGACTATTACCATCGGTCAGCAGATTATGGGCGTCGCCTGCACCAAACCCGCCATGCGTCAGGCCCAAATTGTGGCCAATCTCGTGAGCTAGCGTATCAGTTCGACCCTTGCCCCCATTAAAGTCAATGGTTGCTTCACTAATTGCCACACCGTTAGCATCGACCCAAGCAGAGCCAAACTGAGTAAGTCCGCTTTTAGAAGAAATAGATTCAACAAACCAAACATTAATTGGACCGCTAGTTCGCGTCGAGTCAGGATGACGACCATAGTCAGCCGGATCGCCTTTTCTAGAAATCTCGTAAAACTCGTCAAGATTTGGATCATCGCCCAAGGTGAGAAACCGAGAATTATTGAGCTGGGTAGTCGGCAAAAAATTCACTCTAAGCCTAGCCTGTTGCAAAATTTTAGCCGTAATATCAGCAAAAAAATTCATCCGGGCGCAGTGCTGCCCAAAATCGTCACAGACCTGAATAGGCTGTATGTATAAGTCTTCGTTGGCCTGATCAAAAACAATAGATTGAACAGAAGGTGGAACGCTGTCAGAACAACTGCTGAGCACAGCAGCACAGCCCGCTGCTGCAAATGCATGCAGCAGCTTGCGATACAAACACATAGGATAAGTCACAAAACTAACAGATAAACGCTCGAAAAGAGTGCTTACTAAAATCTTGGCAGGGGTAGATTCTGTGGAAGAAGATGGCTGTTCATCTTTGAGGCTCTTTGAAGCGCTTTGCAACTCACAGGGATTTATGAAGCATTCTTGATAGAATTCTGCCCAAAATTTCTCTACGGCTATACAAAGCCAACAATTTTCCAGAGAGATTTTCCAGAAGCGTATCAGGGCAGATTTCGTCTATCTCTTGTTTTCTTTTATTTCCTCAGCCATTCTCGCTCAAACTACCGTGCTTTCGTCAATCAAAGAGCACGCAACAATGTACGCAACAATGTACATAACGGCGCATGCAACAATATATATTGGTCCATATACAACAAAGTATGTTGGTTTATACGTAACAACAGACATTAATTCCAATTGATTCTATTAGCTCGCATACAACAATATATATTGTTGTATTTGGCAGAAAGAGTGACAGAAAGAGTGCATTCTGAAGATATGCGTTAGGAGATAGCGCATTATGAAGGGATGCGCTACAGGTGTCTGCGTTTTGAAAGATAGTGCCCTAAAATAGCGTTTTGTAAAAACTCAGCAGGCGAGCAGCTAAGGCTTTGTTGGTATACTCAGCCTTTGCCCGCTGATAGCCTTTTTCAGCTAGTTGACGCTGCTGATCGGGGTGATTGATGAGTAAAGCAATCTTTTCGGCGAGCGCTGCCGCGTTGCCTTCTGGAAAGACTAGCCCGTCGTCTTTGATCACATAAGGAATCTCGCCAGAGTCAGAGCCAATCACCGGTACTTGGCAAGCCATCGCTTCGATGATGACATGGCCAAACTGCTCTTTCCAGCCCACAGCGCTTAGGGTTTTGAACTGATAGGTCGTTTCAGAAGGCAAAATCAGCGTGTCCATGAGGTTGATATAGCGAGGCACGTCGGCATGGGGGACGCTTTCAATCCAAATGATGCGCTCAGCAATACCTAGCTCGGTTGCAAGCTGCTGCAGGGTTTCTTTAAGATCGCCGCGACCTAGTAGCAGCAGCTTCCAAGGACGTGATAAGTCCTCAGAATTTAATTTACCCAGCGCGTTAAACAGGGTCAGCAGTCCTTTTTCGGGCACAAAGCGACCGACAAAGCCCACGACAAATTCTTCTGGCTCAATGCGGTGCTGCGCGGCTAGCTCTGGCTGCGCGGCAGGTTGAAAGAGGCTTTCGTCTACCCCGAGCTGGGGCATGACGCAGGCAGGCCCATGGTAGCCATGATCTTTTAAGATGTCTGCGCCGTCTTGGTTGCCAACAATGAGGCCATCGGTGTGGCGGAGGTTGTAGTTTTCTAACAAAGACAGCGGAAACTTCACCTCGTAGGGCAGGTTCCACCAGGTAAAAAAGACGTTTTTGGCCTTCAGGTTCAGCAGTCGGTTCAGCGTAATTAGCTCGGCGTAGCCTAAAGACTTTGATCCCTGCTCCATCTGAATGATGTCGGGTTTGAACTGCCGTAGAAGGGAAATTATTTCGGTGCCAAAGCTGAGCAGGCCCTGATTGTTTTCGCTAAAGTTAGCGATGGGAACAACGCGAAAGCGGCCTTCGTCGCGCGGCTGCGGCTCTATTTTTTTGCTTTGAACACCGCCAGGGGTCCAGCGTTTAGGGACAACCACGGTGACGTTTACGTCTGGGTCAATTTGGGTGAGCGATCGCAGCTTTTCGCAGTTGAGATCGACAATATACGTATGGCTAGCAACAAGAATATTCATAAGGCTTACATCGACACCGGCTCACTGTACAGCCGCCCGTCCCGATTTCCCGGCCTAATTAACGTCCAGCAGGCCTGCAAAAAGCCCAGTACATAAAATCCAAATCGACTGGCAATCTTAACGGGGCCACCGCCTTTATTGCAGGGCGGGTTGCCTAGCACATGGCAGTCAAACAAGCTGCTTGAGAGTCGAAGCAGTTGACTAGGCGTCAGGTTCTTGAGTGCCATTAAAAAGTGATTGTGATAAAAAGTAGTCTGATACTTTAGCGACCGGGTGCTGATGTCATGGCACCCGCCAGTCTCTTCACCCAAATGCACCAGATGCGCGTCGGGCTCGTACCAAATAATCAGCCCGGTGCGGCGCACCCGCAGGCAAAAGTCTGACTCTTCTCGTACGGCGCTGCCTTGAAAGCGCTCGTCGAATCGCAGGCCGTGCTGCTCAAAAATCTCGCGCCGAAAAGACATGTTGCAGCCGCGAGCGGTCAGCACCCGCTGAGGCTTGGTAGTATGCACCAAATCGATGTGATACCAGGCAATGCCAGGGTCCATCGCTTCTGGCGGCAGGGTCTCGATCAGCGGTTTGGTAGATTCGGATAGCTTCATTCGGTCAAACACTCGGCCTGCGATCGCGCCTACTTCAGGTCGATTTTCAAAGCCCTTCGCATGGGCCGCCAAACAGCCTTCTGGCAGCTCTACGTCGTCATCTAAAAAGAGAAAAATATCGCCGTGCGATCGCTCAATTGCATAGTTACGCGCCGCGGGCAAACTCGCCCACTCCACCGTATGCAGCTGAATCTTACCCGTCTCGGCCATCTGAGCCAAAAATGCCTGCGTTGTGGCCTCATGCACCTTTGTCTGATCGACCACAATCACCTCAAACGCAGCGTAAGTCTGGGCCAGCACGCTTTTAATCGTCTCGCACAAGATAGACTCTCGCCCATACGTCGGAATCACAACCGAAATTAACGGCACAGCAGCAGACATCTTCTCACCTATAGCATTCTTACCTGTAGTATCCGTATTCTTAGCAGCCGTGCTTGCCTGGTTGATACTTGTCACGTCAATCTCTGTCACATCAATATTATTCAAACGTCGGTACCTCTCTAGACTCACGGCGACGACCTGCTTTTTTGGTGACCACGGGCTGCTCAGGTGCAGCCAAAGCGGCCCGCTTAGCAGCCTCCTGCCGCTCTAGCTCAGGAATCTTTAGCACAATGCCCGCAGCCAGCCAATAGTAAACACCCACCGGGTCTACATCAAGAGGATAGTAATAAGGGCAATAGCTAATAAAAAGAATGAACACCCACATCGAAGCCGCATAGCTGCGCAGGTTCTTGTCTTTAGTCTTGCGATACACCCGAAACGTCGCCACCGTCAGCGCCGTATAGACCGCCAGCGCCGCTAGCAGCCCAATGGGCCCAATCTCATAAATTAGCTTTGGATGGTACGTCTCAATCAGCGTCGTATTGCCAAACGAGCGAGCCGAATTTGTTGCGCGGCCTATGCCGTGGCCAAAAATACCCTCTTGCTCTCTCCACACCTGACCAAACTGCTCAGCAATAAAAGCCTGCGGTGGCGAAGCCGACCAGCGAGATTGCAAGCTCTCGATTCGCCCGGTAATAATTGTCGGGTTTGTCGTCACCAAATAGGTCAAAATCAGCCCCAGCACCACGCCAATCGGTAAAAACCGCTTGAGGTTAGTCACCTGCCCAGTCATGACCGTCAGCAGGATTACCGCTGAGGGCACTAGCACCAGCGCAATCCGCTGCCCTGAAACCACCGCCATTACCATCACAGCGACCAGAGACACTAGACCCATCGCGCGCCAAAACGCCGACTTGTCGCTGAAGGTAGTGCCAAAGCTAAAGAACGCCGCCGAAATCAAAAACCAACCCCACTGCCAGGGCGCAACGAAAGTCCCTGGCAGACGAATTTGCCCAACCCCAGGTGAATACAGCAAAGACCCGCCCACAAAGCAGCGAGCATCTAACGAAGCGCGGAACAGCTCTTGCCCAACACCTGCCGTACCTGGGCACATCCCTGTCTTCAGCATGAAGTACTGAACAAACCCCAGCGAGCAAGCGACTAACACCAGAACGGCTTGCAGCCGCAGCAACCCGACCAGATCTGCCTTATTACGGATGAGGTAGTAAATACAGGCCACCAAGGGCACATAGCCAAACAGCAGCTTGGCTCCCCAAATCGCCATGACAATGGGCCAGCGACCGCCTGTTTGCGTAATTTGATCGGGCACGTTGGTCAGCAGTGCTGTCAAAATCACCACAATTAGCAGAAAAATCAGCGGCGGTCTAATTGCCTTTGGTAGAATAATCGGCAGCTTATTTTTTCGGCAAAACTGATACACCCCAATCAGCGCTGGGATATAGAAAATATCTTTGGCAATTTGCAAAATAGGGTTGCCGCCCACAGCGTAGGTCACCGTCCCGGCAAACGGAATATAGACAATAAAGGCATAGAGCGCTAGCCGCTGGTATTTAAACGACATCACCAGGCACATCAAAGCGCCGCCTGCCGACACCCCTAGCTTGGGATTTACTAGCAGCGAAATCAGAAGTCCCAAAAGAAAGCAGCCCGCTAAAGTAGCCGCAACAAACGAAATAATTTCTTTGCGTTTTGCGGTCGCCTCTCGCTGTAAAACCAGCATCTCTCGAGGAGAGAGCGCTTTAACCACCTCGTCACCTTCACCGGCGACAGCAGTGCCTTTCTTTCCTTTTCTTTTTTTCCCTTTAGCGATTCCTTTGGCTGAGCCTTTACCTTTTAGCGATAAGGCAGCTTTAGAGCCTTTTGCAGAGGATTTGGTAGTCCGTTTTGTTGAGCGTTTCCCTGAAGAGCGTGAAACCATAGCAAAAAAAGAAAAAGGAGCAAGAAAAAAGAAAAGGGGAACGTGGGCTAATCAGGCTAAAGGGCTTGTCCTTACCAATCAAATTTACCCATATCATGCGGGTAAATTTGCGCACCTGTGGCAGGTGAACAGCCAGTCTGTACTAAATCTTCTTCAATTTTGAAGTCAGGTTGTCAGGACCTTTATAGAGTGACAGTTAGCGACCGAGACGATTGGGTATGCCATCACAGCCGCCGGGGATAGTGCCCCGAGTCTTACTTCCGCCCCAGGCACAGCAATAGCAGCGCTGTACTTCCGAGAGCCGCTGCGCGTTCGTCAGGTCTGCCCCTTCGACTACCGCGCCCGTAAACTCACCGGTTGTGTAGTTCGGCACGTCTTGGCGGGTGCGCGGCGTGGCGGTTTCTAGCTCACCGTAAAATAGCCGCACGCCCATAATATCGGTATTGGTAAAGTTGGCATCACATAGAATCGCGCGGGCAAAGTTAGTGCGCACTAGGTCGCAGTCGGCAAGGTTGGCGCGAATCAGATTAGATTCACTCAAGTCTAGCCAGCGCAGGTCAGTGCCCATAATGTTTGCCGCTGCCAGCATGACCCCCAAGTCGATGACACGGGTGCCACTAGCGCGATCTTCCGCGTAGCCGCCAAATCCATCTAGAATCGGTCTGCCCAAACGCTGGTCGCGAGCTAAAGGGGTCAGCAGCTTGGAGCGAGAGAGAAAGCGCAGAACCTTGGCTTTGCCGTCTGCATCTACACTGCTCAAAATAGCGGCGGTACGCGCTTCTGCAATCACTCGCTCTTGGGGCCAGTCTTCGAGCAGACCTTCATCGTCTAGCACCAGCTCGGAGATGCCCTGGAAGTAGGAATCGATTGTTTGCTGCTGCGTGATCAGGTTTTGCTGGACGGTTAGATCGCGCGAGATGATGTACTGTCGCCACGCGACGTAGACGGCCAGAATGGCAATAAAAATTTGGCCAATTGCACCTAAGAAATCCCCCAGGGCGCTGATGATATCCCAGCGCAGACCGCTACCCCAGCGGGCAACGGGGCGGGCAATGCCACTAGTAGAGATCAGACCAACGATGCCAATGAGCAGACCCGGAACGGCAATGAACAGGGCCTTTTGCTGCTGACTCAGGTCGCTGAGCGCTTCTTGGAGGGTGGGGGCAAGCAACCGCAGTGAGACGATGAAAGCAACTAGAGAGCCTGCTAGCGTCAGCCAAAAGCTAGATAGGGTAAAGCCAATAACGACGACGATGACGCTGGCGATCGCAACTACGCTCACTGGCGCTTGGGCGACCTTAATCGGATTGATCGCGGGCTGCCTACGATAGCGCTCTGGGCTACCGTTTACCGCACCGCTGCCGTCGTTTTTTTTCACCATAGATAACATGCCAGATGAAGTACCATTCAGCTGAGCGCGATTGAGCGGATGGGTTTCGATGTCGGCGTTATCGGCTTGTAAATCGGGGTCTGGGTTGTAATCGGCGGTAAAAGTACGGTTGTATCGGCTGTCCACTTCTTGAGATTTAGCCGGTGGGTCTAGGCTCGGAATGCCAGCGGTTGAAGGTTGAGCGGTTGAAGGTTGAGCGGTTGAAGGTTGAGCGGTTGAAGGTTGAGCGGTTGAAGGTTGAGCGGTTGAGAGCTGGGCGGCTGAGATCCCAGGATTTGAAGTCATAGCGCCTGAAGTATCAGCGCCTGAAGTCTCAGCACCTGAATCGTCACTAGTAAAAGCCTGAGCGCTAAATCCGTTTGAGGGCTCGGTGGCTATCGTCTGAGGCGATCGCTTAGTTTGAGAGCGTCTGGTTTGGGGCACCCACTTCGGCAAACCGCTACTGGGTAGCTCACTCTCGAAGTCATTTTCAATGCTGCTGCTTTCGAGGCTGCCGCTTTCAGTATTGCCGCTTTTAGCATCGCCATTTTTAGAAGGTGAAGAATTAGCCATAGGTGCATACATTGCTTAGCAGCCAGTGTACCTGAAAGCTTCTGGGTACCTCCACCATCCTCCAGTAAAATAGAGGTTGATACATACGGCCTTCTTGGCTTTTATCGACTGGTTTTTTTGACCACTGGCTCTTTATATTTGCGGCTTCTATGATCATAGTCTTACTTCTGCTAGCGGCGATCGCCATTTTGGCTTGGGGATATTCCAAGGCAAAACCTCTTGGCAGGCTGGGCATTATTGCCTGGCTGCAAACCGTTGTGCTGATGGGACCTTGGCTGCTATTTTTTGGCCTAACAGCAATCGGCGTCTATCTCAATCTAGCGGGCATTTTGCTGCTGATTATCACTTCGACGGGTATCTATATCTATCTGGGCAGATTGCTTAGAACAGAAGGACAGGCGACCGCAGGACAGGCGACCGCAGGACAGGAAACAGCCCATGCTTCTGAGCAGCTATTTGACGGTGGTTCTGACGGTGGTTCTGGCGGTGGCTCTGACGAGTCTGTCGGCGAAGCTGTGAACAGAGCTGTTGGCGAGACAGAAACGGCTATCGAGAAAACTGCCGAAGACGCTGCCGCCGAAGATGCCGCTAAGGACGCCGCCGCCGAGGCTGCTAAAGAGGCCACCGAGAAAAATCTACCCCCTATTCCGGCTGAAGATCTGGCGGTGATTGAAGGCATGTTTGGCATCGATACCTTCTTTAGAACGAAGACGGTGCCTTACCAAGAAGGGGCCATTTTTAAAGGTAACCTGCGTGGCAAACCAGACGAAACCGCGCAAATCCTCAGTGAGAAGCTGACCGCAAAGCTGGGCGATCGCTACCGCTCATTTTTGCTAGCTGACCCAGAAAACAAGCCCGTAGTGGTGGTCTTACCCAAATCTAACGGCCCTGTGCCAACCTCTACTGTGCAAAAAGTGCTGGCTGTGGCGCTAGCGATCGCAGCCTTAGCCACCTGCGTTGAAACTGCCGCCATTCTCCAAAGCTTCGACGTTTTTCAATCTCCTGAACGCTGGCGTGAGGTTTTGCCCATAGGCATTGGGATTCTTTCGATTCTAGGCATTCACGAGCTGGGCCACATCGCCCTTGCGCGCCAGCATCAGGTCAAGCTGAGTCCGCCCTTTCTTCTGCCAGCGTGGCAGCTAGGGGCCTTTGGCGCGATTACTCGCTTTGAATCCATCTTAAAAAACCGCAGCGTTCTATTCGACGTGGCCTTTGCCGGGCCAGCGGCAGGCGGGCTGCTCTCTTTTGTCTTTTTAATGACAGGATTCTATCTTTCTCATCCCGGCAGCCTTTTTCAGCTTCCCGCTAGCTTCTTTCAGGGCTCCATTTTTGTGGGCACTCTAGCTCGCACCGTTTTTGGCGAGGCCCTTCAAGGCGATTTGGTAGACGTGCATCCGCTGCTCATCGTCGGCTGGATTGGCCTAATTATCACTGCCATCAACATCATGCCTGCCGGACAGCTAGACGGTGGCCGCATGGTCCAGGCCATCTATGGCCGTAAAACCCTAATCAAATCTACCGCCATTACCCTGGTTCTGCTTGCCATTGTCGGCCTTTTCAACCCGCTGGCGCTCTACTGGGCCGTCCTCATCGTCTTTTTGCAGCGTCAGCCCGAGCGCCCCTGCACTGACGACCTCAGCGAACCAGACGATACCCGCGCGGTCCTAGCGCTGCTGGCGCTGTTCCTGATGCTGCTGATTTTGCTGCCGCTCTCGCCCAGCTTGGCAGGACGACTGGGCATAGGGTGAGATCTGTGCTGCCTCGTCTGTGCTGCCTCAATTTCTATCTAAAGGTTTCTATCTTGGGGCATTTTTATCCGAAGTAAGCGGAAATCCATACCTGATAGATGGTTGGAGACAGATTAATCAAGCGTTAATATAATCTTGGCTCATTCATTGTTTTATGTGTGGAGGCTCCATATATAAACAGAACTAAAAGCCACAGACCAAAAAACTGCTAAGAAGCTGCCGTTACCAGGGAAACTGCATAGTGTTAAAGGCGATCGCCCGTGACTTCCAAATTATTTTTGAGCGCGATCCTGCGGCTCGAAACTGGCTAGAGGTAGCTTTTCTCTACCCCGGATTTCAGGCTCTAGTGCTGCATCGAATAGCTCACTGGCTCTGGAATATTGGCATTCCCTTTGTGCCCAGACTCATTTCCCATATTGCTCGGGGGCTCACTGGCATTGAAATTCATCCGGGTGCCACTATTGGCTCGGGCGTATTTATTGACCACGGCATGGGGGTTGTAATTGGCGAAACGGCTATTGTTGGCGACCTGTCTTTGATCTATCAGGGCGTGACTTTGGGCGGAACGGGTAAAGAATCGGGCAAGCGTCACCCCACGCTGGGCAACGGCGTCATTGTTGGCGCAGGAGCAAAGGTGCTGGGCAACATTCAAATTGGCCACAACGTTCGGATTGGGGCAGGCTCTGTAGTGCTTAGAGAAGTGCCTTCTGACTGCACCGTGGTGGGCATACCTGGCAGAATTGTCTACCGTTCGGGTGAGCGGGTGGGGCCTTTAGAACATGGTCAACTGCCAGATTCGGAGGCTATGGCGATTCGCGCCCTAGTAGATCGCATTGAAGCTTTGGAAAATGAGCTGTCGAAGCTGCGCGAAAATCAGCGGCCTGCGCGTGGATTAGAAGAAAAGGTCTCTAGCTTAGAAAAGCTGGTGGCGGTAGGCGTGGGTGCATCGGGAAGTGCGCGATCTCAAGAGCACTGCGACGGCGTTCAGTGTTGCGATATTAATGACCGGGCGCTACAAGAATTTTTAGGCGGCTCAGGAATCTGAGTTTAGGGATTGACGCGATCGCTTAGCCACTGATTTCCCTGCCGCTGATAAAGTTCACGCTCTTGAGGTTCGCCGCGCAGGGAAAGATAGTCAACGCTAGAAGGATCTAACAGCAGTAGGCAAAAGGTAGGCAGCGGCGCTTGCGCATCGGGGGCGGGCGGCTCAAACTCTGAGGCGGCAGTTTCTAGAGCGTCCGTGCGGCTAGCCTTGGGCTGCGGCCAAGCAAACTGAAGCCGAGCGCTATCGGAAATGCGCTGCCACAGCTGCTGCCGGGCTTGGCTAAAAGTCGAATCGGCGCTATCAGCCGTCACAACCGTAAGCTGGCCGCTTAGGCGAAACTGTTCGCGGGTTTTAGTAAAGTACCAGCAGGCCTCAACGTTGGGGTTTTGCTGTAGCTGGTCAATTTTTTCGCTGCGGCGATCGCTAATAAACATCAGCTGATTGCTGCTTTCTAAAAAGCCGCGAAAGACTACGGTGCGGTTAGCCGGGGTGCTATCTGAGCGAACGGTGGCGAGCTGCAAAAATTTGCAAAAAGGAACGGCGCGGTTGCGATGTAGGGCACGCGCGAGCTGTGATCGCCAGGGTGCAAGCTCGGTTTCTGAAGCTGACGACGACGCTTTTGAATGAGAAAGATTGGCAGGCATGAAATAGCGATATATCTGGGTAGTTTGATATAAGAGGAAAGGCTAACATGTAAACCCCCTATAGAGAGACCTGAAAATCACGGCGCGTATGAGTATTTGGACGGTTTTTTCTTTGGTAGTGGGTTTAGCCCTGTTGGTGGGCGGCGCAGAGTTTTTGATTAAGGGGGCATCCAAACTGGCAGCAACGCTAGGAATATCGCCACTGATTATTGGGCTAACGGTTGTCGCCTTTGGCACCAGTGCACCCGAGCTAGCGGTCAGCCTCAACGCTAGTCTGCACGGTCAGGCTGATATTGCACTAGGGAACGTAGTTGGTAGCAACATTTGCAATGTTTTGTTGATCTTAGGCGTCTCGTCTGTCATTTCGCCCCTGGTCGTGGCCGAGCAGCTAGTGCGGCTAGACGTCCCGATTATGATTGGCGTGTCAGGGCTGCTGCTGCTGTTTGGCACAGATGGTCAGCTCAGCCGATCAGACGGCGTCATTCTATTTTTAGGCGGGCTTTTCTATACGATATTTCTGCTGGCGCAAAGCCGCAAAGAAAAGAACAAGGGCATGCTAGACGACTATGCCGACTTAAAAAAGCCATCTATCTCTGCGAAGGAAACCGGGCTAAACTTTCTTATGTTTGTGGGCGGCGTGCTGACCTTAGTAGCAGGCTCGCAAATGCTAGTCACGAGTGCCACGATCATTGCGAGGGCGTTTGAAGTTGATGAACTCATTATTGGGCTGACGGTGATTGCGCTGGGCACGTCGCTTCCTGAACTAGCGACCTCAGTCATGGCTAGCGTTCGAGGCGAGCGCGATATTGCCGTTGGCAATGTCATTGGCAGCAATATTTTCAATATTTTGATAGTTCTAGGTCTGACTAGCGCCGTTTCTGCCGACGGCATTACCATTTTGGCTTCGGCAAGGTCGTTTGACATGCCGGTGATGCTAGCAGTATCAATCATGTGCTTTCCGATCTTTTTTACCGATAACGAAGTCTCTAGGCGAGAAGGCGTACTGCTGCTGGCTTACTACGTGCTCTATATTGGCTACTTGGTTCTCAATGCGACGGCCTACTCGCCTTGGACCGGGCTAATTGGGGTGGTGGTGGTGCCGCTAACTATTTTGATGGTGGTGCGCCTAAGCTGGAAAACGTGGCGGACTATGCGTAATAAACAATCGGCGACAGATTAGCGAAGCCTTTCACCGCAACGTCTCGGTGCAGATATATCGTTGTTCTCTATACCAAGGATTCTCTATACCAAGTATGAGCGGCGACGTATGAGCGGCGACGTATGAGCGGCGACACTAAAAATTGATGTTACCGAAGGAGCGATCGCAGTGCCGGATCTAAACTATGCGCTAGCCGTAGCGGATCTACGCCTAGCACGCTGTATTGCTCACTCGCATAGAGTGCGGCCTGAGAGTGCCACCAAACCGCACCCGCTACAGCCGGGAAGAAATAGCTATTTAAGTTATCTCGAAGATTGTTATTATTAGCCTGATCGGAGCGTTTTTTGGAAGAGAGATCATCATAAGAAAGCTTATCATCCGCAAACGCCTGTGCTCGCGCAGCTAGCAAACCGCCCATCAAGCCAGTCAGCACATCGCCGCTACCGCCTCGCGCTAGGGCTGAGGAGCTTTCAGGGTTAAACCACAGGTTCTGAGCTGAAGCGATCGCACTTCTAGGCCCTTTTAGCAGCACAATGGCACCGCTTTTTTGGGCGGCTCGTGCCGCTATTTCTCCAGGCATTTCTCCGGGTAGCGTCTGGCCGTCTAGTTCAGTAGAAACTTCTTCGATAGAAACTTCACCAAACAGACGCTTAAACTCACCGACATGGGGCGTTAAAACTGTTGTTTTTTCTCTAGATTGCAGCGTTTGAACAACGTTTGTTTTTGCAAGCAAGTTAAGCCCGTCCGCATCTAGCAGAATAGGACAATCGGCGTTGAGCACAGCCGTCAGCAGCTCTGGCGCGGTGGGAGTTAGGCCGGGGCCAAAGGCGATCGCATCGTATTTACCCAGGTCTATCGTGTCTGGTAGCTCAGCGATCGCGCCGTCTGCTGTCTCTTTGCAGCCAACAATCAAAGCGCCGGGTAGCTGTGGCAAAAGCGTCAGACGAATAGAGTCTGGAACCGCAAGGGTCAACATGCCAACGCCGCTTGCGATCGCCCCAAGCCCAGCGAGCATCGCCGCCCCCATATACTGACGAGAGCCTGCAATCAGCAACAGATGTCCGGCTGTGTACTTGTGCATCGTTGCAGACCGGTTCGGCAAAAGCATAGGCATCATCTGCGACTTTATCAGCCGCCGAACCGCAGGCGACTGGCCGACAACCGTCTCAATCGCCGCCAGCGGGATATCGAACGCGATCAGGTCGCACTCACCCAAATACTTCAGCGCCTCCTCCTGCATAAACGCCCGCTTCCACAGCCCCAAACAGGCCGTACGAGTCGCCTCAATTGCCGCCCCCATCACCCGCCCCGTATCGGTATGAATTCCAGACGGTAAATCAATGCTATAAACCGGCGTGCTTTGCTGATTGACCTGATCGACAATATCCGCCAGATCTCCGGCGATCGGTCGGCCCAGCCCAAAGCCAAACAGTCCATCAATCACCGCGTCGTATTCAGCCAGCGGCGGCAAAGCCGAAAGCAGACGAATCCCCAAGCTTTTTGCATAGCTCGCATGCTGATTGGTCAGCGACTTTCCGTCCGCGATCGGCTGGCATATACAGACATCAAAGCCCAAATGATGCAGCTCACGGGCCATCACCAGCGCATCCGCCCCATTGTGGCCTGGCCCGGCCAGCACGCAAATGCTGCCATACGCAACGCCCTCACGCTCACGATAATGGCGGATAAACCACCCTACTAGCCGCCCAGCGACCTTCTCCATCAGCGCTGCAACCGGCATTCCCGCGTCAAACATCTGCCCTTCTATCTGCTGCATTTGTTCAGCAGTTACTAAGTAAGACTCAATTGCCTGCCCTGCCATGACTTTTTGCACCATACAAATAAAGCTAAAAAATAAAGCTAAAGAAGGAAAGTAACGCTAGATAAGCCTAAAACCGGACTCGGCCTAAAACTAGGGCGTGTCATCAATTAGAGAGACGAAAAAATTATCAGGTGTTTTTATCATAAAGGCGCTGACATTAAAAAGGAACGATGACAACTCGACGGTATGCCCTGCGTGATGACCAATGGGAGCGGGTAAAAGATATGCTGCCGGGTAAACCAGGTGATGTTGGTGTGACCGCGAAGAACAACCGCTTGTTTGTCGAAGCTGTCCTCTATCGTTACCGAACTGGGATACCTTGGCGAGACTTGCCAGAGCGCTTTGGTAACTTTAAGGTTGTTCACACACGCTTTAGTCGCTGGAGCAAAAAAGGCTTGTGGCTGAAGGTGTTTTCAGCCCTTTGCGAGGATAGCGACAACGAATACCAAATGATCGATGCGACGATTGTGCGTGCCCACCAGCATTCTGCTGGGGCAAAAGGGGGGGCGATGAAGCCATCGGTCGGTCAGTTGGCGGACTGAGCACCAAGATTCATGCCACCTGCGATGCCTTGGGCAATCCGACGGGCTTCTTTCTGACGGCAGGGCAGGCCCATGACCTGCAAGGTGCAGACATATTGATAGCTGATATTGAGGCTGAGGCACTGCTAGCCGATAGAGCCTATGACGCGGATGAACGGATGAGAGCGGTGCTCAAGGCACGGGGCATTGAGCCCGTGATTCCCAGTAAGTCGAGCCGCACAGAACCGATTGATTACGACAAACACCTCTACAAAGCGCGGCATCTGATAGAGAACTTCTTCGCTAAGTTGAAGCAATACCGGGCGATTGCAACGCGCTATGACAAGACGGCTCGCAACTTCTTAAGTGCGGTTCATCTTGCTGCTATTGTCATTTGGCTTAATTGATGACACGCCCTAGGCTGACTGGTCACGGTAAGATTTCCACCATGAGCTTTTGCGATCGCACTTGCAATCGCCAGCCCCAACCCCGAATTCCCCGTCTGCCGCGATCTGGCCGCATCTACTCGATAAAACCGAGCGAAAATTTTACGCTGCTCTTCTAGCGTAATTCCAATACCCGTATCTTTTACCGAAATAATTGCGTCCTGGTGCTTTTTCTCTAAACTTAGCGTTACCTGCCCGCCCGATGGCGTATAGGTTAGCGCATTGTTCACTAGGTTTATCACCAGGCGGTAAAGCTGTTCTTCATTTCCGAGCGTGCTTAGCTGCGGCTGGGTTTGAATGTCTATCGCCAAAGAAATCTGTTTAGACAGCGCAAAAGCAGACATCTCCTCAGCGATGTCATTGAGAATATCAGGTAGGCAGCAGCGCTGTTTTTCTAAAACTTGCTGTTCGCTATCAAACCGAGAAAGCAACAGCAAGTCGCTGACTAAGCTTGTGAGTCTTTTATTTTGACGGCTGATAACAGTAAGGGTTTCTTTAGACTCTACTTCAGATAAATGTGAGACTCGCAGCACTGATTCTACAGTCGCCTGGATCGCCGCTAGGGGGGTTCGTAGCTCGTGAGCGGCATCTGCTGTAAACTGTTGAATCTGTTGATAAGATTCGTAAATAGGGCGCATTGCCAGAGCCGCTAACCACCAGCTCGCGATCGCAACTAGTGCGATCGCAACCACAAAGCCCAGAAAAAGCGCCCAGCGAACCACGCTCAAATAGCTATCAAAATCTTGAAACGAACGGCCCACCAGCAGATAGGCCCACAGATCTTGACCTCCTAATGGAGTAGCCAGCGGAATAGCCACCTGATGATAGGCTCGCCCGTACTTATCTTCTACAGCCTGCAACCCCTCAGCAGGCATCGTCAACGGCAAACCGACTGGGCGATCGCCGCCCGTCGCAAGCAGCTTCCCAGCCGGATCGACAATCCGAATATAGTAGCTGTACTGATTCGCCCGGCGAGATGGCTGGCGCGCGGCGGCTAAAGGCACCAGGCAAGCCTCGCTAAATTAAGCACAGATCGGGAAAGACCTGAGAGGGCAATTCTGAGAGCTGGCCAGGGCTTGCAATCGTCGGTGAAATACCTTCGTAAATAGACTCTGCTACAGACTTTAGCTCGCGATCGGCAGTGATCTCGTGAGCATGAGAAATCGCTCTATACACCCCCAACCCCAACAGCGCTAAAATAATTCCCATCACTCCGGCATACCAGCTCGCTATCCGCAGCCTAGAGCGGTAAAACAGAGAACTTGGAATAATCTTTTGAGGGCTAGGAGCAGGCATGTTGTCTTTAGGGCTTGTCTCACCTGAACTTATTTTTTTCAACCTGTTTCTGTTTCAACCTGTTTCAACCTGTTTCAACCTAGCTTGGCAGGCGTAAAGCGATAGCCCATACCATAAACCGTTTCAATCAGAGCTTCGTACGCGCCTAGCTTACGCCGTAGCAGTCGCATCTGAGCTGCCACCACATTACTGCTGGGCTCGCCACCAAACTCCCATAGCTGATTGAGCACCTGATCGCGAGTCAAAATTTGGTTGGGATGCTCCATCAGGTAGCGCAGCAGTAAAAATTCCTTTTGGGTAAGGTCTATTAGCTGCTCTGCGGCTTCGTCAGGATGAAGAACAGCTACTCGGCGATCGCAGTCCAACAGCAAAGGCCCTATCCGAATTTTTGGTGACTTAAACTCAGGAACTCTGCGGCTTAGCGCCCGCAAGCGCGCCAGCAATTCAGCCGTGCTAAAAGGCTTGATTAAATAATCATCCGCGCCTGAGTCCAAGCCTGTAATCCGGTCTTCTATTTTATCTTTGGCAGTCAGCATTAAAACTGGCAGCGCATGGTGGTGCGATCGCAGCCATTCACACAGCTCAATGCCCGTAACGCCCGGCAGCGCCCAGTCAAAAATTGCCAACGAATAGACAGCCGCATCTTGCGCTAAAAAGACCAAAGCCTCATCGCCCGACTGCACCCAGTCCACCACATACGTTTCTTGAGTCAAAATGCGCTTAATCGCCTTGCCTAGGTCAGGTTCGTCCTCCGCTAACAACACCCGCATTAAAGTCACCTCCCGTATCTGCTCGATATTTAGGGCTGCGTACCGCTTGGTAGCCAACCACTAAACCCAGCGTAAACTGTACAGTTAGCTTTAATGTCAAGAAACTGAAAACTGCCAAGAGGATTCAGACTGCCAAGAGCGTTAAAGTCAACCCTTATTTCATCCCCGTTTCACTATTAGCTGTCATGCTAAAAGACTGAAGAGATATTTTAAGGCTATGAATTATTTGTTTTCTAGATCTAGAGCTTTTGCCATTGGTTTAGCGCTGACAAGTTTAATCCTCATGGGCTGTGCAAGCACTCAGAATGCAGGCCCTACAGCCAGTAAAAATGTAGCTGAAGCGCAAGCAACTTTAGCCAGTGAAATCACAGTTTTTCGGAGTCCGACCTGCGGCTGCTGCGGTGACTGGATAGAGCACATAGAGTCAGCAGGCTATCAGGTAACAGACGAAATCACCGAAGACATGACAGCCATCAAGCAGCAATACGGTGTTCCCGAAAATATGGCTTCTTGCCATACAGCCGTCATCGGTGACTACATAATCGAAGGTCACGTTCCGGCTGAAGATGTCCAGCGATTGCTCACCGAAAAGCCAGATGTTACAGGCATCGCCGTGCCTGGAATGCCAGTTGGTTCACCAGGTATGGAGTCAGACGGTCAGATCGATCCGTACACTGTCTTTTCTTTCACAAAATCGGGCGAGACGGCTGCTTTTGCTGAACATTCATAGGTTATTTAACAACAGGCATTTCAATGTATGAAATATAGGGTATGAAACGTAGGCATTTCCTCTCTGTCAGCACAGCTATTGCCGGTTCAGTTTTACTCACTCAGTGCAGCCAAAGCTCTAAGCCTTCGCCATCTCATGAGGCCCAATCTCATGAGGCCCAATCTCATGACACGCAAAAGGCCGCGCCCGCGTCTAATCAATCCGCGTCTAATCAATCCGCTTCTGGTCAATCCGCTTCTAATACTGTCTATACCAGTACCAACGGCTTGCTAGATCTAGACTTAGAGGCCAGCTATAGAACTATTGAGCTAAATGGCCAGCAGGCTACGCTAATGGCCTATAACGGACAAGTTCCTGGGCCAAGGCTAGAGGCTAAACCCGGAGACACCGTGCGAATTCGGTTTACAAATAATCTGCCCGACCCCACCAACATCCACTATCACGGGCTAAATATTTCACATAGCGGCAATGCCGATAACGTCTTTTTGAGCGTAGAGCCCGGAGAAACCTTTGCCTACGAATTCACAATTCCAAAAGATCACCCGGCCGGTACTTTTTGGTATCACCCTCACCGTCATGGCTTCGTTGCCGATCAGGTCTTTGCCGGTCTTTCTGGATTTTTTGTTGTACGCGGCGATTTAGATGACATTCCAGCTATAAAAGCAGCGTCAGAGGCGTTTGTAGCACTTAAAGACTTTCAGCTAGACGAAGAAGGGAACATTGCCACCGCCGATCGCATGGCGGTAATGATGGGGCGAGAAGGATCGCTGGTGACAGCTAACGCTCAGATCAATCCAAATCTCTCTATACCCACCAATGGGCTGCTGCGGCTGCGACTACTCAACGCCTCAATCTCACGGTTCTACCGATTGCAGCTAGAAGGACATTCAATGAGTCTAATTGCAACAGATGGCGGCGCGCTGTCGGAGCCTGTTGGGATAGAAGAACTCATGCTGGTTCCTGGAGAAAGAGCAGAGGTTTTGATTCGAGGCAACCAAACAGGCGGCTCATATCGCTTGCTCAATTTGCCGTACAGCCGGGGCGGAATGGGCATGATGCACGGCGGCGGGATGAACGGCGGCATGGGCGGCACGAACAGGAGCCAAGGCCATTCTCAAGGCGATGCTATGGAAGGGATGCACATGGAATCTGCCGGTACGGAAACGACTGGCAGGCCTGCTACCGAGACACTGGCGCTGGCAACTTTAGTTTATGACGGTGAAGCTGATGACAGTGAAGCTGATAATGGTGACGAATCTTCGCCTACAACAGCCCTTCCCTCCCGGCTAATTTCAGTTGTTCCCCTACCCGCAGCTCAAAACACACGGCGAATAGAACTCTCCATGCGAATGTCTTTTTTAAGAGGAATGGCGTTTACCCTAAACGATAAAACGTTCGACGAAAATCGAGTAGACATTCAAGTTCCTTTAAATACGGTTGAAGAGTGGGAGATTGCCAACGTCGATACAGACATGATGGATCACCCTTTTCATCTTCACGCGGCATCGTTTCAAGTCATCAGCCGTAACGATCAGCTAGAGCCATACCTGGCCTGGAAAGATACCGTCTTAGTCCGTGGCGGCGAAACCCTTCGTATTCGGATGCGGTTCAAAGACTTTGCAGGCAAAAGCGTCTACCATTGCCACGTCCTCGACCATGAAGAGCTGGGCATGATGGGCGTTATAGACGTGCAGGCATAGGTCTATTTATCTCTCTTGTTTATCTTTTTAATTTGTTCGTATGAAACGCCGACATTTTATTCGTCAGTCTAGTCGCCAGCTTGTAAGGTTTGCGGTAGCGGCAGCGGGCATGCCCTTGCTTTCTCAATGTACAAAAAGAGAAGGGTCGAAAAGAGCAGGGTCGAAAAGAGCAGGGTCGAAAAGAGAAGGGACGAACGGCGATCGCACGGGTCGCAGCGTTGCGCTAAAGCGTATCACCAGCAAAGCAGGACTGTTAGAGTATTCGCTGACGGCAAAAGCACAGCTCTACAATTTAGCGGGCAGATCAAAACAACAGACGACGAGGCTGTTGACTTACAACGGTCTATTTCCTGGCCCGATTCTTGAGGCCCGTGCAGGAGACACGGTTCGTCTAACACTCGTTAACGAGCTAGATAGTCCAACCAACCTTCACTATCACGGCCTGCATATTTCACCTGAAGTGGACAACGTTTTTCGCGAGGTAGCCGCAGGCGTAGGCGCTTCTACGGACGCTTATACAGACGCTTCTGGCGAAAATCGCTACACTTACGAATTTCAAATCCCTAAGAATCATCCTGCGGTCACTGGCTGGTATCATCCTCACTATCATCTCAACGTTGCGCCGCAGGTATTTGGTGGGCTAGCAGGGCCGCTAATCGTTCGAGGAGATTTAGACGATATTCCTGAAATTCAACAGGCTGAGGAAGAAATTTTAGTCTTACAAGATTTTGAACCGGCGCTTCACAGTAGCCCTCAAAAAGAGGGAGCACCTCTACCAACTCTCGCTAAAAGATGGGGTAGAGAAGGCAGCTTGCTGCTAGCAAACGGGCAGCAAAATCCAGTGATTGGCCTGTCGCAAAATGGACTGTTACGACTGCGACTGATCAACGCCTCGGCCTCGCGCATTTATCAGCTACAAATGCCAGAGCACCCCTGGTTTTTAATTGCGACAGACCGAGGGCCATTAGCAGAGCCGACCGGACTAGACGCGCTATTTCTATCGCCTGGTGAACGGGCAGAGCTGCTGATTTCAGCAAGCCGAGAACCGGGCGATTACCAAATTTTTAGCCTGCCTTACGATCGCGGCGTTTCCAAGATGGTTGAGTCTATGGGCGATGCGATTGAGCAGATGCCAGGGGTAGTGGAGCAAAAGAAAACTGCGATCGCAACTTTGCGCTACATGCCAAGCAGCCACACCGAACCGCTACCCCTGCCAAAACAGCTCATCCCCGTCGAACCGCTACCGGCTCCACACACCACCCGCGAATTTGTACTCGACCATGGCATTTACCGGTCAGCCGCCTCAACTGGTTTTACAATCAACGCGCAGTCTTTTGTCATGGGCCGCGTCAACACTCAAGTAAAGCTAAACCAGGTAGAAGACTGGCGCATTGTTAACAAAGCCAGCATGGATCACCCCTTCCATCTACACACCAACCGCTTTCAGGTAGTTGAGCGCAATGGCCAGCCAGAGCCTTTTCGCGCGTGGAAAGATACGGTAAGCGTTGGCGGCTATGAGACAGTTACAATTCGGGTAAAGTTTGAAGATTTTACGGGCCGCACCGTCTATCACTGTCATATTCTTGACCATGAAGACCAGGGCATGATGGGCATCGTAGAGATTTCTTAACCTATTTAAATGGCTGAGGCGATCGCAGATTTTCTTTTCGTAAAACTGTGCAATTATCTCAATAAAGTCCTATTAGCCTCGTAACACGCGCCCTGCGTTCAAAATCGCCAGCAGCGCAACGCCCACATCGGCAAATACAGCGGCCCACAGCGATGCAAAGCCCACCGCGCCCAGGGCAATAAACACAGCCTTGATTGCCATCGCGATGATGATATTTTGCCAGACGATGCGCAGCGTGCGATGAGCGATCGCGATCGCCTCGGCCACCTTAGCAGGCGCATCCGTCATAATCACCACATCTGCCATTTCAATCGCCGCGTCTGAACCCAGCGCGCCCATTGCCATGCCCACGTCGGCCCTAGCAATTACCGGCGCATCGTTAATGCCATCGCCCACAAAAACGACCTTCTTTCTAGCCTGTGCCGCCGACTGTATAAACTCTTCTAGGGCGTTGACTTTATCTTCGGGCAGCAGCTCGGCGCGGTAGTCGTGCAGTCCTAGCTTTTGAGCGATCGTATCGGCAACAGACTGGCTGTCGCCTGTGAGCATGGCGGTCTGAATCCCCTGCTTTTTCAGAGCATTAACGGCCGCTGCCGCATCTTCTTTTAGCTCGTCAGCAATAATAATTCGCCCAGAATAAACACCCTCAACCGCCACATGAGCCACGGTTCCCGCCACCTGACACACATCGTGAGGAATGTTTTCTCGGTGCAGCAGCCGGTCATTTCCGGCCAGCACAGTTTGTCCGTTGATCACCGCTCGAATGCCGTGACCCGAAATTTCTTCATACTCTTCTAGCACTGTCTTCTCTGGCACAGCACTCTCTACAGACTGCCCGTAGGCTTGTTGAATCGACTGGGCAATAGGGTGGCTAGAGTGCGCTTCTGCCTGAGCGGTAAGCTTCAATAGCTGATGCTCGCTCAGCCCGTTTTGCGCAACGACTTCACTCACGCGAAAGTTACCTTTGGTCAGCGTGCCTGTCTTGTCAAAAACAACCGTATTCACCTGCGTCAACGCGTCTAGAAACGTTGAACCTTTAATCAAAATGCCGCGTTTGGCCGCGCCGCCAATGCCCCCAAAGTAGCCCAGCGGAATACTAATTACCAGGCCACAGGGGCAGGAAATTACCAGCAGCACCAGGGCGCGATAGGTCCACTCGGCCTGGGCCGCGCCTGGAATCAACAAAGGGGGAAGGATGGCGATCGCTAAAGACAGAAAAACAACCGCAGGCGTATAGTAGCGGGCAAAGCGAGTAATGAACTTTTCAGTCTCTGCCTTTTTGCTGCTGGCATTCTCTACCAGTTCCAAGATTTTAGAGATAGAAGATTCGTTAAAAGGTTTAGTGACTCTGAGTGTCAGCACGCCGGACTGATTAATCATGCCAGAGAGCACCGTTTCACCGATGCTGACGCTGCGAGGAACAGATTCGCCGGTAAGGGCAGACGTGTCTACCTGAGACTTTCCGGCCACAATTTCGCCGTCGAGCGGCACTTTTTCACCAGGACGCACGACCACCACGTCGCCCACGTTTACAGCGTCAGGAGAGACTGTGCGAATGGTGCCATCGACCTGCAAATTGGCTGTATCGGGGCGTACTTCTAAAAGAGATCTGATAGATTTGCGCGATCGCCCTACCGCATAGTCCTGAAACAGCTCGCCCACCTGAAAAAACAGCATCACCGCAACGGCTTCGGGCAGCTCATGAATCGCCAGCGCCCCCAGCGTCGCAATTGTCATCAAAAAGTTTTCATCAAAAACGCGCCCTCGCAAAATGTTGCGGCCTGCGGTGGTCAGCACGCTCCACCCGCTAATTAAATAGGCCGGGATGAAAACTGCGTATTCGGCAATGGCATAGGGGGTATTGTGCAGCGGCTGGTTAAACACTAGGCCGATGATGAAAAGAACGGTCGCGATCGCAACTGGTGTCAGCGCTTCTCGCCAGTCGAATTCACCTGAACCGTGATCGTGGCCGTGATCATGACCGTGATCGTGGCCGTGGTCATGTCCAGGATCTGGCGCGCAGCTACTGCAAGAATGAGATTTTGTCATAGCACTACCTGCTAACCACCTATTAACAACTGAACATATGAAAGACTATTCATGTATTACAGCACAAAAATAAGGCCTTTGCTACTGCCACTATCTCTATTCGTTGACTTTTGCCGGTTGGCTTCTATTCGTCGCCTCTATTCGTCACCTCTATTCGTCAAGGTGTTCGGCAACGTCTTTGTACAACGCGGTGATGTGATCGTCGGCGAGGCTGTAGCAGACATTGCGGCCCTGCCGACGGTATTTGACCAGGCGGTGCGATCGCAAAACCCGAAGCTGATGGGAAACCGCCGATTCACCCATTTTTACCGCCGCCGCCAAATCGCAAACGCACAGTTCTTGATGGGCCAGCGCCGACAGCAGCTTCAGACGATGCGGATCGGAAAGCACGCCAAAGAACGCCGCCATCCGCTGTGCCTTCTCGGTTTCTAACACCTCGGGCTGCACCTGCCGAACCGTCTTCAGATGGACCAAAGACGTTTCGCAGCCGGGCGCGTCAGACGGTAAAGTCTTCTTTTTACGAACAGTTTGTTTGCGCTTAGGCGGCTTGCTTTTGGGCTGGTCGCTCGTAGACTGAGATCTCGCCATCATTAACTCGGCGCTTGCTGGGCGCTAGGAAACCTCCTTTATGGTACTGATAATCATTCACACTTGAAAGCCTGCTCAGGCTATCCGATGCGATCGCCTTGCCTTAAGTCTTAACCCCAGTCAGCCTTACGTCAGCACCCAGGTGTCTTTAGCCCCGCCCCCCTGCGACGAATTCACCACCAGCTTCCCTTTTTCTAGGGCCACTCGCGTCAGGCCGCCCGGATGCACATAGATCTCATCGCCTTTGTGCAGCACATAGGGCCGCAAATCTGTATGCCGCCCTTCAATGCCGCCGTCCACCACCGTCGGAATCTGCGATAGGTACACCGTCGGCTGCGCCATATATTCTCGTGGCTTTTCTCGAATCTTTTGGGCAAAGGCCTGTCGCTCCTCGGCGGTAGAGTTCACCCCTACTAGCATGTCATCGCCGCCCTCAGCACTTGCAGCCTTTACCACTAGCTCTTCTAAATGGTCTAGCACATACTCGCGATCGCTCTCTCGCCAGCACAGATAAGTCGGCACATTAGGCAGCAGCGGATCCTCATTCAAGTAAAAGCGAATCATATCTGGCACATAGGCATAAATCACCTTGTCATCGCCCACGCCCGCGCCGATAGCATTGGCCAACACCAGCTTTCCTTGCTGACACAGCTCAATCAGCGTAGCGCCGCTGTCAGGATAGTTCTCTCCCAAATCCAGATCGGCAAACAGATCTTCTGCGCCGCGTCGATACACCACGTCTAGGCGCTGCGGGCCGTTCTCGCTGTGATAGCAAAGATACCCGTCCGACATCGTCACATCTTTTGGGCTAACCAGCGCGATGCCCATTTGCTCAGCCAAAAGCTGATGCTCGAAGTAGGCAGAGTCGTCAACGCCGGGCGTCAGCAGGGCCATCGCGCTATCAGGGCTAGGCGCAATCGAGTCCATCACAGACCTGAGCTGCTGGGCGTAGTCATCTACAGGTCTAGGGGCAAATTTTGCCATCAGATCCGGCAGCACTTGCTCCATTGCCAGCCGGTTTTTTAGCACATAGGCAATGCCAGACGGCACGCGCAGATTATCTTCTAATACGCACCAGTCACCGTCACCGTTTCGCACCAAGTCAATGCCGCCAATGTGGCACCAAATTCCCTTGGGCGGCTTCATGCCCATACACTCGGGCCGAAACCGCTGCGCCGATTCCACCACATCGCGAGGAATCACACCCTCGGCAATAATGCGCTGGTCGCTATACACATCTGCGCAAAACATATTCAACGCCTTCACCCGCTGCTTTAGCCCAGCACTCAGGGTTTGCCACTCCTTGGCAGTAATCACCCGAGGAACCGGGTCAAAGGGCAGCACTCGCTCTTCGTCCTCAAAGCTAAATGTGGCCCCCAGCGTTTCTAAAACTGCTTCTAGTTTGGCTTTGACCTCAGACATATCTTGAGACGGCAGCGCTTGAAACCACTCTAAAATGGGCGCTAGCTCTGGGCGCAGCTTCCCGGCGGCGGCAAAATACTCATCGTAAAAGCTTTGCGGATCGTAAGCATCAAAGTTCATTGTTTAGCAGAAGTCGGGTGAAATTAGCGGTGGGCCATCCGAGAGGAAAAAACTGTTGAAAGTGTAACAGCAAGTGCAACAACAGACGTGGCGAGAAGAGACATAGCGAGAAGAGACAGGGATAAATAAACCGTCAATACGGCAATACGGTAAGTGTATATGGAGAACAACTGCTCGCAAAGTAGCCGCTTTACCGTTTCCTTTTCTGCCAAGTTGACTACAGCAGGCGATCGCACAGGCGCATTCCAGACGCATTCTAAAAGCACCTACGAAGCACCTATACTGATGGAAAATATTTCTGATAAGGCGAGTGTGGGGCTATGAGCGATGTGCTGGCGGTGACGATTGATTTGACGGCGGCGGGGTTGGATTTGGAGCCGAGTGAATTAGAAGCGCGATCGCTTACGCTGGCCGACGAACTCACTGCGGGTAAGCTGGCCGAGTCTGCTCGACTGGCGCGGCGCTCAGAGCTGCCCGAAGGATCTAAGGCAGGGCTATTGGCCTTTATTGGTGGGGTGCTAACGGCAGAAATTAGCCGAGAAAATCTAAAGAAAACGATGGACTTTTTGGGCAATCAGTTTTACGGCAAGGCTTTAAAGTTTGAATACAAAGTCAGTAGTGATAACCGTGAGTATTCCTTTGACTATCGCAACCCGGAGGAAATGGAGCAAGCTTTGGCTGCTATAGAACGACTCGATTCGTCAGTATGTATTCGGGTTATTGAGCCAGCAGCGGAAGAGTCTGAGTCTTAGGCGGATTGCACTGAAATAGCTGGAATTTACCTGTATTCTGATAGCGGAGTCCTACGTCTAAACCACCTGCCTTACCGATGGGAAAATTTGCGCTGCTGATTGGCGTTTCTAACTATGCAGAAGGTCTGTCGGCATTGCCTGCGGCGGTGCAGGATGTGGTGGCAGTGCAGCGCATTTTGGCCGATCCGGCTTTGGGCAACTTTGACGATGTGCAGGTGCTTACTGACCCAAGCCGCGATGAGATGACGAGCGGCATTGAGCTGTGGCTAAACGAGCGCAAGGCAGACGATACGACGCTGCTGTTTTTTTCAGGACACGGGCTTAAGGATGACCGGCGCGAGCTGTATTTTGCAACGGGTAGCACGCGCAAGGTGGGCGATCAGCTAGTGCGCTCAACGGCGATGGCGGCGCGATCGCTGAATGATTTTTTGCGCTATAGCCGCTCGCGGCAGCAGGTGGTGATTTTGGACTGCTGCTTTAGCGGGGCGTTTGGTGAGCTGGTGGCGCGCGATGATGGCGAAATTGAGCTAGAGGCGCAGCTTGCGGCAGAGGGGCGAGTGGTGCTGACTTCAACCAGTGCGGTGGACTATGCCTTTGAAACGAAAGCTGAGGAGCTGTCGGTATATACGCGCTACCTGGTGGAGGGAATTGAAAAAGGGGCGGCTGATCTAAATGGGGACGGCTTTATTACAGTCGATGAGCTGCATCAGTTTGCCTGCCGTAAGGTGAAGGAAACGGCCCCAGCGATGAGCCCGGATATTATTATGCTGCAAGGCCGGGGGCATGATATTCGGCTGGCGAGTGCGCCGCAGGAAAGGCCGGAACTGAGGTATCGAAAAGAAGTAGAAAAGCTAGTGCACAACGGGAAGCTTCCTAGGCTAGCGCAGCGAATATTAAAGCAGTCACGACGAGATTGTGGGCTTAGCAATGAAGAAGCTATAACCATTGAATCTGAAGTACTCAAGCCTTTTATAGATTATCGACAAAAGCTAGCTGAATACCGCGAAGCGTTGACAGAGGCTTTAGAAGATAGCCCTGGCGTGGATGCTTATCATTTAATGGCTTTAAAGACCTACCAGCAGCGATTAGGTCTTAAAGACAAGGACGTTAGGCAAATTGAGCAGGAATTAGCGGGTCGGGTGCTGATGCGGGAAGAACCTTTGCCAGTGTCAGCGACTGTGTTGGTTGCTGAGTCCAGGCCAGAATTGACCTACCCGACTTTTAGTTTTGAAACGGTGCGGGTGAATGAGCAGGGAACGGTAATTGAAACAATTCCAGGTGAGGCTGAGTGCTTTAGTGAAGACCTGGGCAATGGCGTCACGCTAGAAATGGTGCGCATACCGGGTGGTAAGTTTTTGATGGGGGCGGCTGAAGGAGAAGAAGGAGCCGAGAAAGATGAATACCCTCAGCATGAGGTGACAGTGCCGGAGTTTTGGATGGGCAAGTTTGCGGTGACTCAGGCACAGTGGGCAGCAGTTGCAGCACTAAACCAGATAGATTGCGATTTGAACAAAGACCCAGCGCATTTTAAGGGTGCAAAGCGTCCAGTTGAACAGGTTTCGTGGCAAGAGGCTGTGGAGTTTTGCAAGCGGCTTTCGCAGCGCTCTCAGTGGGTTTATAGCTTGCCAAGTGAAGCGCAGTGGGAATATGCCTGCCGTGCAGGGACAACAACGCCTTTTCACTTTGGCCCAACCATCACAACAGATTTAGCGAATTACGATGGGAACTATACTTATGGCAAAGAACCGACTGGAAAATATCTCAACACAACAACAGATGTAGGCAACTTTTGTCCTAACAGCTTTGGCCTATACGATATGCATGGAAACATATGGGAATGGTGTCAGGATGATTGGCATGGCTCTTACATGGGCGCGCCAACAAATGGTGATGTTTGGGAATCTCTTGAAAAAAGCAACAAAGTACTTCGCGGCGGTTCCTGGGACAACGATCCGTGGGCTTGCCGCTCCGCTTTCCGCTTCGACCATACGCCCGGCTTCCGCGTCAGCAGCTTCGGTTTTCGAGTGAGTTGTGTCGCGCCCAGGACTTGATTGCGCTTTACCCTTCTTGCCCTCTTGCGCTTTTCTCTTCTTCTTCTGTTTCTCTTTTACACAGCCTTTATCTCTTTGGGTGCTATGCGCGAAGCGCTAAAAAAATTATTTTTAAAAATTGGCTTTATCAAACGAAGGTGTTCTTGCCCTATCTTGGTCGCTTTTGCTCAAACCGACTGCAAACAACCTGAGTCGGCGACCAGGGCGAAAACCAGTAGTGTTCTTGTTTAACGTCCAGCGCTTGTTGAGAAGAGACATCTTTTTGAAAAGACACCAGGGCAATATTATTAACCCCCACCACTTCTCGCCCCTCTTGAAACCAGCGCGCCTTCCAAAACTTAAGCCATTCTACCCAGGGGTTTCTGGCCAGCGCGCGAGGCGGAATCAGTTCTGCAATATTAGAAACCATATGGACAGATTGGGCAGGCGATCGCCTTAACCACTCCATCCGACAGCGCCAATCGATAGCATCGTGCTGTTGCTTAGCAGCGTGCTTTTTAGAGCGGTCAACCTCCTGCATATCCGGCGGCGAAAACCAGCCCACCCACTGACGCGGCTTCTCAGCCAATAGCCACTCTTTTAGCCGAGTGTGCAATATTTGGGTCAGCAGTTCTTCATTCTTCATCGCACTAGCCGTAAACTGAACCAGGCTAGCGCGATCGCCCGACCGGATAGCCTCGTAGTCCACATGAATCACAGAGCTGTAGTGAATATCGCCAGAGAGCACCACAACATCTTGACGATGCTTAAACAGCGTTAACAGCAACGTTGCCAGCGCCTGATCGTGAAAATTCCAGGAATCTCCCACATCTGCCGAAAACACCTTACGCTGCTCTAGATGCCACTGTTGAATCCAGTCTAAAGCCCGCATCCCAAACACATTTGTAGGAGCAACGATGAAGGTTCTGTAGTTAGCGTTAGCGTCAGCATCGGCAGACTGCTCGTCCTGACAATCAGGATGGCAATCAGGATGACACTGGGACAGACGCTCAAAAAGAGAGTCAGAAAGCGGCTCGGAAAGCTGAGACTGAAAAGCACTGGGGCACAGCAGCATCGGCGGCGCGATTGGCTTTTCTTCTATTGGGTAGCCTCGCCAGGTGCGCGTGTCTAGCACAACCACTTCATGACAAGCGCTACGGATGGTGTAGTGCCAGATCAGCGCTTTTGAATCACGCTTAAATATCCAAACGTTTTTGTCTTCAATAAATTCAGGCAGCCCGGTATGCGGATTTGTCGGCGGCAGACCTAAGTAGGCTGCGATCGCCTCCATCGCTCCTACATCTTCCCCACCAGATCGCGACCACTGCTCAACCGCCCTCAGCAGCGCCTCGCCAGACGTCTTATTGTCGGAAGCCTCATTGCCAGAAACCTCATTACCAGAAACCTCATTGCCAGAAGCCCCATTACCAGAAGCCATACCGCCAGCCACAGCCCCCACCTCAAACTGCTCCGGCGTATTGCCCCACCCCTGAAAAACAGCATAGGCCAGCATCGCATTTTGCACCGTGCGCCGACCCAGTGGCTTACCCAGCGTCCGCAAGCACCAGTCCTGATTTAGGTTCCAATCATCGCTAACATCGTGGTCGTCAAAAATCGTATAGGTCGGAATATTGGCCAGCAGCCGTCTAACTTTCCACAGCGCGTGCAAAAACTGCTCCATGCAGCGCTTATCTTTATCCCAGGCGCGAATCGTTTTGCGACCCGTCGTCACCTGCGCACCCGTGGGCAACTGCGCAGGCCAGCAGGCCGGAGAATGCGCCAGCAAATAGGCCCCGCAGTATTCTCCAAAGCCCAGTAAATGGCTAGTAGTTCTTTCTGCCTTGTTTTTTAACCCAGCAGTAAAGCCCGCCTGCTGAGTCGTAAACTGAGCCCGCTTCCCGGCAGGCAGCTGTTTTGGATGAACCCAGCTCTTATTCAGGTTGTGGTGATGCTGACCCTGCTTCTGCGCCTGCTTCCGGGCCTGCTTCCGGGCCTGCTTGTCCGAAAACAGCTCACCGACCTCGCGGTTCAAAGGCAGCTTTTCCTCCCAGCCCAACAGTGTATCGCCCAGCGGCGTTGCCAGCCACAGCAGCGGATCGGCCACGTCATCTCCATAGATCTGGTCACCGGTCATAAACAGCTGGTGCGGCCTAGCCCCCGTATCGCCCGCATCGGCTTCAATCAAACAGTCCAAAATAGGCAAAGCGTCAAAGCCTCTGCCGTGGGGCTTGCGGCAAGAGCCATGAACAATCTTAAGATCGCTCAGCGCTGACGGGGGCAAGGTAAAAGTTGGCTTTTTGTGGGCGAAATAGCTAATAGATTCAGCGCCGTGTCTGTCGTCGTTAAGCGCGTCAGATAAACTACAAGACTTATCGGATATGAACTGTAGGTCATAGGCATAGATGCGATCGCTCATCAGCCGTTCATCTGCCCCTTCGCCCGCCACCGGGCGAGCCGTCACCGCCACAACGTGCAGATGCGTCCCCAAAGCCGCCGTTTCCCTGTGTCCTTTAAACACACACCGGCCAATCTGCTCGCCTGATTGGTCCGTCTCAAAAATCTGTAGTTCAACCCGACAGGCCCGCTTCAGCGCAATCCAAACCGTCACATCGGTCGCCTGCGTCCGCCGCAAAATCGGCCCTGTCAAAATTAGGGGCAGTTCTGCTATCAGTTCACTTCCGCTGAGATATTTCATAGAGACACAGAACCTACCAAAGATAGATTAACGCAAACAGCGCTAGCCAAATCACCTTGATGAAGGGACATTGGGCGATAGGGCATTGGGCAGTACGGAAATCAGAACAGCTAAGCGAACGGCTGCGATCTTCATTGCGATTCTGACTGCAATCTGGACTGCGATCTGGACTGCGATCTCGACAGAGCCTGTAGCTGCTCACGCGAATAGTGAGCGGGCAGCTCGTTCTCCCCAGGCGCTTCACCCAGCACTTCTGCCGCCTGCTGCTCTTTCGCAATCAAGTCTTCAAGCCAATCATCGCCAGCAACTTCACCCATCAGTCCGCCTGTGATTGCACCTGCGATCGCACCCACCATTCTGCCTTTTTTACCGCCCACAGCGTTGCCAATCATCGCCCCGGCCACACCGCCACCCACGGCCCCTATGCCTAGCTCAAGCACATGCTTGCCAGAATCGCTCTGTTGACTGCTCTGCTGATTGCTCTGCTGACTGCTCTGCTGACTGCTCTGCTGACTGCTCTGCTGACTGCTCTGTCGATTGTCTTCAGCAGGCCCAGAGTCTTGTTCTGGCTGGTTCATAGTCATAGATAGCTTTCCTTATTTAAGTGTTATTTAAGTGTTCATTCAAAAACATAACCATCACTAAACTGGCAGCAGCTCATGCTCTGAAGCAGAAGCGCCATCATTACCCAAAACGCCTAGCTGCTGCTTTAAATGCTCGGCCACACGAATCGCATTGGCCACAATCGTCAGCGTAGGATTCACCCCAGAGTTAGAAGGAAAAAAGCTGCCATCGACCACATAGAGATTGTCAACGTCATGGGCACGGCAGTTAAGATCGAGCACAGCGGTATCAGCATCGGGGCCAAACCGACAGGTGCCGCACTGATGGGCTACGGCGGCTAGCGGCTGAATATTGCGCGGATACAGCCCAAAAGGAACAACGTGCTTGGTGTGCCTATCGGTGGCTTTGAGCACAGAGGTCCAGCGGTGAATGAGGCGATCGCGCGCCCCTACATTATTTGCCGTATAGTCCAAATGAATCTGCCCGTTCACCACCCGCACCCGGTTATTGGCATCCGGCAAATCTTCCGTTTGCAGCCACCACCCAGTCGAATGCGCCGCCAGCACATCTAAAACGGTATCCGGCGTAATTTTTACATAGGGGGCCAGCAGTGGCGGCGCTTCAGCAGGCATCATCCCCCCTTTAACATTGCCCGTATTTTGCACCATGCCCATCGGGTAAGGAAAATCAGGCTCACCCCAGTAAAAATCATTCAGCCCAATCGTCTTCTGGTGCACCGCCGGATTGGGCTCAGCGCTTAGCGCCACAATCGCCGAAGACAAATGCTTCATAAAATTGCGACCCACCTGATCGGAGCGGTTGGCTAGCCCGTTAGGATGCGAGTCATTTGCCGAGCGCAGCAGCAGCGCCGCAGAGTTAATGCTGCCACAAGCAACAACCACAATATCAGCCGAAAAGAGCTGTTCTTCTCCGTCTATTTCAGTGCGCACAGCCGTCACTTCGCGCCCCGACTCACTGGTATACAGCTGCTGTACCATCGCGCCAGTCAGCAGCGTCACATTTTCAAACTCACGAGCAGGCCGAATGCAGTTGACCTCGCTATCGGCCTTAGCCTGTACCAGGCAAGGGTAGCCATCGCAGGTGTCGCAGCGAATGCAGGCAGAAAGCGTTTTATCGACCTCGTTTAGCTTTAGCCCAACCGGCAGATGAAAGGGATAGTAGCCCTGATCGCGAATGCCATTGGCAATTTTTTGCATTGCCGGTTCGTGGCTAGCGGGCAAATACGGGTACTCGCCAGCAGCGGGCGGCTCTGTTGGATCTTCGCCACGCTGACCGTGCACATCAAACAGCTTTTCGGCCTGGTCATAATAGGCCGAAAAGTCCTCATACTTCAGCGGCCAAGCCGGAGAAATGCCGTGCTGATGCTGCACAGCGTCAAAGTCTCTTTCACGCAGCCGCAGCAGCGCCGCACCGTAAACCTTAGTATTGCCACCAACCCAGTAGCAGGTTTGCGGCGCAAATTCTTTACCGGCCTTATTAACCCATTTTTCCGCATGGGTGTAGTAACGACCGTGTTGGTAGACCTCAGTCGGGTTCCAGTTTTCTTTTTCGCGAGGGAGAAAATCACCCCGCTCTAGGATCAAAATGCGTTTACCCGTAGGAGCTAGCTGATGGGCCAGCGTACCACCACCTGCACCCGTACCGATAATGATGATGTCATAGTGTTGGGTGGGCGCTTCGTAGCTCATGTGTTCTTTCCTTTGTTTTTTCTTTGGCGTTGGACAGACTAGATATGGATCAGTAGATATGGATCAGTCGGGCATTAGGCAATCGGGCATTAGATGATAGGCTCGCATAATCTCATCTAAGTTCACATCTGTTTCGGTTAGGCAGGCATGACCACTGTGCGGCAAAATCGCCACCTGCGCCTTCCAAAAAAACTACTTTAGCCGCTGAACTTCTGCAACAGAAGGAAGAATGCGATCGCACCGACTCCCCACCAGCAGCACCGGGCAGCTCACCTGCCCCAACAAGTCTGCATTAACCGAAAAATTGCGCATCAAGTCGAGCCGTTTCACCAATGTTTCCTTCGGCGCATCTTGAGTAGACTTTGCCAGCGCCCGCCGCGCTTCTTCAGAAATTCGATGGAGCGGCGCTAAGAAGAAGACTAGCCAGTCAGAAGGCTGATCAAACACAAAGTCTGGCACAATTGGCATAAGCTGTGCGCCCACTTCTAACCACCAAACATCACGAAAAGAAGACGCTGGATTAATTAAAATCACCCGGTCAAACAGATCAGGGGCCTGCTCTAATACCCTTAGCCCCAAACATCCCCCAAAAGACTCCGCACACAGGCAAACGGACGTCTCACAAGGCATCTGGGCGATGACCTGGCGAGTTAAGGCGATCGCTGCCGCCGCTAGATCATCCCAATCATCCAAATCGCTAGAAGGAATAATCAGCCCGCGCACGTCAAAATCTTGCTTAAAGCCGTTCATCTCTAAAGAGATTAAATCTTCACCTGTTTCGTCTAACCCTGGAAAATAAATCAGTAAAGGCGCTATTTTGCCATCAGGCCAAGGATCGGGCGCAAAGCGCACAAAGTGGGTGCTGGCCGAGGTGTTTGGAGGACGAATGCCAGAGGTAGAAGATGGCATATGTTTCATAGCTTCAGTCTGTCGATAAAACTTTGAATCTTTGGGCTGGACCTATAGGCTGAATCTCTGAGCTAGATCTTTGGGCTAGATCTCTGAGCTGGACCTCTGGGCTGGGGATCTCTGCGCAAACAATTTCGATACTATTAGCCGGCTTTGTTGCATGAATAATCGTTGCTGTATAAGGGTTTCAGACTTTAAAAGAGCCAAATATAAGGGTTTTCTGGGTTCTCAATCGCTGAAACCCTTGCTGTGACTGGATTGATTCATGCAACAAAGCCCTATTAGCCTTTAATTATTGGCATTCGATACTATTGGCCCAGTATCAAAGCATCGAGTGAAAACGCGCCAGGCCCCAAAATAGAAATCGCGCTCAAAATCAGCACGTATAGAAACGCCTTCTCATAGCTAGGCGGATCGCCCTGGCCATTAGGCCCCACGTACTGCCCTTCAGGAATCTGAAACGGGTCTTGCGCCACAAAAGGCGATCCGTGCGACATCTCTAAAATCATGGCAAACACCATAGACACCAAAATGGCTAGCCCAGCTAGCGGCGTTAGCAGCCCCAAAATCAGAAAAACCCCACCCAAAAACATTGACAGCGCCGATAAGAAGCACAGAAAAACCGGCATTTTTATCGCTTTGGCCCACTGCTGCAAATACATAAGCTTGGGCCGACCATGTAGCACAAACAGCCCGCCAATTCCTACTCGCAACACGAGCAAAAGCCCACCCAGAATACCGGCAGGAAACCCAATGTAGAAAAAATCTAGAAGGCTAAGAACCAAGGGCGGCAACCTCAGCAGCAGACCGCTAGCCAAAACGAATGTAGCGATCGCATAAGCAGCATAAATCCCGAAATTAATTCCCATAGGTCAAAACCCTTGTGTCCATCCCTTGTGTCCGGCCCTTGTATCTAGACAGCACTTCAGAAAACTAAAGCGACCATCTCTTTTGCCTTATATTCACTTCAAAGCAATAAAGTGCCATAAGCATTCGAGACACCGCATCTTCCGTAAGGAGGGATTCGTGACGTATAGATGCTTGACGGCTTATCTTTAGCTCCAGATGAGTTCCGGGTGTCCGAGAATAAACGCTAGGTCTTAAGCGTTAAGTCTCAACCGACCTTGCCAAAATGGGGCCGAAATGGGGCCGAAATGGAAGTAGAGAACGCACTTCTAAAAGAAGACTTCCTAAAACTCTCGTAAATTTCAGCTCAGTAGCTGAAGCTAGCTAACAGCAAAGCCAAAAGAGAAACCAAAAGAGCATCTAAATCACAGTTTATTTTGCTGCATCAGTCCCATCAGCTTGCGCTTACGCCCGTGCTGGCTAAGCAGAGTTTGATAATAGTGAGACCAGTCAGCCGCTTTCCCGAGCACACGGTAAGCGGCTTTAACTCGCTTTAGCCATTCCACCGCGTCAGCATAGTATTTGGCCTTACCTTCATCCATAATCGATTCGGCGCGAGGGCGGGCGTTGTCAATCACCCATTGATTATGAACTAACTGCTCGCTCGCCACGACTCTGTCCATCACTCGAAAAATAAGCGAACTGTAATAGCTGCTCAGCTTTGAGGCTATAGCGATCGCATCTTCTAAAAACCCTTCATCAAGAAAAATATCGATCTGAGCCTGTTCCATACCCCAGCTCTGGCTGGCACGCAAATATTGCAACAACGTTTCTTTAACGTCAGGCCAGCTATCTGCTGCTAGCCCTTCAATCCGCTGATAGTCTTGAAAAGATGGTCGAGCTTTAAACGCAATAATGCGAGATTCTAGCGCCGCGCTGGTATCACCCATGCCTTCTGCTAAGTCACTCGCCCAGGTAGCAAACTCAAAGACTATGTAGGGGTTGCTGTCATCTAGTCGGAGTCCCTGCAAGGCAATTTCTAACGCCTGGGGTAGCTGATTTTGCGATCGCAAAACTTCCGCCAAAGCCTTTGCCTCTGACAAGCTCGTCAGATCCGTTTGGGCAACCTGCATCGCCTGATCCACCCGTCCCAACTGCCCCAGCATGGCCAAATACTGCTGAGTTTGCCCTTCTCCCTCAGCCAAATGCAGATACTCCTCATAGCGCTCTTGACGAGCCAAAATCTTCAGGCGAATTTGGCTAAACTCATCAGCCCAGTCAGGCGCTTCCCCTTCCCAAGCTCCAAGCTCTGAAATATCTCCTTGCAGCACCCGCACCAAAGGCGCATAGTCCCAGCCTTGTTGCAGTGCTGCTAGCGCCATCTCAAAGCTACCCAGGTGATCCTGCCAGCCCTCTAATTCTGCTTGCCACCCTATAATTTCATCCTCACTCAAGTCAGCGCTCAACAAAGCCTCCGCCCAAGCCGCATCAAAATCAACGCCCACATCCTCCAAGGCAAGCCCGTAGTCATCGACCTCATCCCAGTTGCTCACACAGCCCTCAGTAATGCCCTGCAAAGCCACCAAGGCATTCGCCGCATCCCCTTGCTCAGCAAAAACCAGCGCATCGGCAATTAATTCGCCCAGGTCTATTCCAATATCGTCGTCATCGCGGCCATTTTCCCAGTCTCGAACAGCATTGCGCAAAATCTCTCTGGCCCGCCGTTTAAAGGGAACGGGATCAACGCTAGTTTTACGCTTGGGTCGTGAGGCCGTTTTTTTGGCATTCGCTTTAGGTTGAACTAGCTGGCTCGCATGTAGATCGACCAGCTCAATTAAATCAGGGCGTTCTGCAACCAGATATTGCACTAACCCTTGGGTCTGTACTAACGTCAGCGGATCTAACAGTTGAGCCAGGGTTGGACGCTGCTCTATGGTTTCGGGCTCATGGATGCAGGCCAGCAAGGTCGCAACGATATGCTTACACCAGCCTGAAAAATTGTAGAGACAGGTACATTCAGCGTGAGTTACACCGCCACCGTCAAAATCGATAGTAACCCGGTAAGGCATGACCTCATTGCCTTCAACCTCACTCTGCAAAGTCTGTTGCCGCTGAGTCAGAGAAATCACCGCGTCATCGCGAAAGTAGCTCTCCCCCCGGCTGTAAGACTGCGGGGTGGCATGTTGCTGAAGGGTAGCTAGGGTAAGGTGAGGAAGAGGCATTGTCAAAAAGTCGATAGGGCTAATTGCTAGCTGAGTGCTAGCTGAGATAGTTGAGAAACATCGTACAAGATGAGAAAGTAAACTACATTAAGCATTGAATAATCAGGAAGACGATTGCAATACGCCCATGACAGTCAAACAAATTACAAAACTGCTCAAAAAGGCGCTGCTTGACGACGGAAAAATGGCAAAGGCGCTTTATAAACATGAGCTAGAGGAGGTTGTAGACGACCTAAAATTTTCCCTTGCTCGGGATAAAGATGACTATATTTTTTCAGTTACCGAAAATACCGGGCATGTAGCGATGGTATTAATTGAGCGCTCGGGAAAAGTCTACATTAACGAGCAGGCAAGAGACAGACTGAAAGCGCTGTGGCCTGCTGCCTATGAGCGCAATATGGAGAACCTCATACCAGCTTTTGCAAAGCAGCTTTATGCGGGTGAACTGCCAATTAATGGTGTGAAAACAGTAGAACGATAAGCTCTGATTGATAGTGCCGAAGCTAGGCAGTAAGCAAGTATAGCCGAAGTTTGAAAATTTCGTTGAAAGAAGAAGTGATGCGATCGCAACTTTCGCTTTAGAAGATGGCAAGGTTATTTTGCATGCGATCGCAAAGCCTTTCCGAAGGCGATCGCTTGTCCGATTAACCGCCTAATATTTGCCTTGTAAGGTTAGGACCAAGAAAGCGTCAACGTTGCCCGTCACCCGCCGCAGATCGCCTTTGTATCACAACCAATCAACTTTTGGCGGTCGGTGTGCATGGGCGTTGTTATGCAGCGATCTCCATCATGTTTTCTCCTCTTGTTAAAAACCAGGAAAGAAATTCAAACCCATCGGTGCATTAAGTAGCTAGGCGAAATTAATTATAATACGGTCAAGTTCGTATCCGCCGCGTAGGCTGCGATCTATCATGCCATCGACAATGGCCTCGGCCAATTCGTCTTCGTATTCAAACATGCGCCCCGCCAG